>Ga0209647_1000005_pt1 | contig 275695 bp, 262 predicted proteins | sample GraSoi_2013_60cm_FD_185827 | JGI IMG/M metagenome (GOLD analysis project Ga0209647, IMG submission 185827) | Grasslands soil microbial communities from the Angelo Coastal Reserve, California, USA - Sample 9_17_2013_60cm (SPAdes) (version 2) | ecosystem: Environmental > Terrestrial > Soil >...
ACTTTCCAATTACCATTTTCAAAAATATTGAATTTTCCTCCTGAGTCAAGAACAATTGCACCCTCTACGCCAGTTGGCAAAGACCCCGAAGTTTTGTCAACCACGAGTAAATCTGGTGTCCCAGACCCTGCTCCGCCACCTGCTGCTCCTATTTGCACATTTCCTGTTGTCCCAGTCCCTGCAGGCTGAAGCGTAATATTTCCTGTTGTTGATGTAAGGGTAAGTGCTCCACTATCTAGAATGTTATTTGTACTAAATGTTTGAGAACCAATAGTCGTGCCAGTGATAAAGGTGCCTACTCCTGCATTAGTCAGACGAGTGGTTGTGCCAAGGACAAGATCACCACTATGGTTAACCGTGAATTTAGGTGTTGCACCAGAGGAAGCTGTGAAGAGATCTCCATTTCCTTGATCTTGTACAATCAGTGCTGCCTGCCCTCCAGCATTAGGAGCAATGACTACATTGCCTATACCGGTGGTATCTCCTAAGGTAAAGACATTATTTCCCAAAGAGGTTGAGGTATTTGCATCCAGTGTTAAGGAGTTGGCAATCTGTCCCCAGCCTATGGTATTACTCGCAATTTCTGTACTACTTATACCACCTGCTTTAATGGAGATCGTACCAGACGCTGCAGAGAAATAATTACTACTAAACAAGCCAACGCCTTTTTGGGAGGTAGATGCATCTTGGATAGTATAACTTCCTGCTGCAGTCAGACGTCCTTGTTGGTCTACGGTAAAGGTGGGGACAGTAAGTCCTGAGGACCCATATGGCCCTGGTGTGACAGCTGTATCTGCTAAGTTAAGTGTCACCGAACTTCCAAGTGAGTCGCTCCCTCCACCATTGAGTCCTGTCCCAGGAGTAATGGTAACTGCTGAATTGGCCAATTCTCCATTAGTCACTGTTGCAATACTTAATACGCCATTCGTGCTCTGAACAACTCCTGTGCCAAGGGTTGTTGTAATAGTACCTGTATTTCCAATCGTGAATTTAGGTGTTGCACCAGCACTTGCAGTGAGTAAGTCTCCACTTCCTTGGTTCTTGATAATCAAGGATGCTTGTCCCCCGGCGTTTGGAGCAATAAGGACAGTGCCAGTTCCTGTGGTATCTCCTAAGGTAAGGTTGGTATTCCCCAGTGAGATGGATGCTCCATTGTTGAATGCAGACTGGAGGGTTGCGGTACTACTTCCTGAGGAACAGGTACGGACATTGTTAGATCCATCAAGACACAAGGAGGTTGTTCCTGTTCCTGCTCCCCCTAAAGCAGAGAAGATAACCGTTGAGTTAGCATCAAGTGAGGTGACCTTTGCTGTTGACCTGGTGGTACTTCCAATAGCAATCCCATCAATGGTGCCTCCTGTTGCGGTTAAGGTACCAACAGTAATGTTGTTAGTGGCACTACTTAAGGTAAGTGCAGTAGCTGTGGTTGCTCCTCGTCCGGTAACAGTCGCTAAGGTAGAGGTATCATTAATCGTAATTTGTCCAGACCCATTGCTTGGTGTGGTAATGTCTGTTCCTTGTGCAAAGGTGAGCGTGTTGCTTTGAGCAATCGTAGAGTTAGACCCAGATCCACCGGCAACAGTAAAGAGTGTGCCAGTGAGTGCAGTGGTTGCCAGAGATGCTGCAGGAAGTGAGACAGCTCCTGATGCAACAGTCAGTCCAGTCAGACCAGTAAGTGTCCCTGTTGCCAGAATGTTGCCGGAGTTTTGAATCGTGAATTTAGGTGTTGCACCAGCACTTGCAGTGAGTAAGTCTCCACTTCCTTGGTTCTTGATAATCAAGGATGCTTGTCCCCCGGCGTTTGGAGCAATAAGGACAGTGCCAGTTCCTGTGGTATCTCCTAAGGTAAGGTTGGTATTCCCCAGTGAGATGGATGCTCCATTGTTGAATGCAGACTGGAGGGTTGTTGCTCCACCAGCGCCGCATCCTGTATCTGTCAAATTACAAAGTATTTTTGTCGTTCCATTTTCATTCACTTTAAATTTTTGAGCTGCAGTGTCATACCAAATATCTCCTGATGCTGCTCCAGAAACCCCACTCACGCCCAAGCTTAAAAAATCTCCAGTTGCAACCGTCAATCTTCCCGAAGCAGAATTAATGGTTAAACCATTAGAGCCTGTTGTCTGGAGAGTTGGATTCGTCCCTGAAAGGGTAACATTTCCTGCATTGGTAACAGTAAACTTTGGCGTTGCTCCAGCACTTGCTGTGAAGATGTCTCCATTTCCTTGATCTGCTACTATCAATGCTGCCTGGCCACCAGCATTGGGATTTACCAAAACGCTTCCTACTCCATTGGCAGCAAGCGTAAGGTTTTGATTGGCGGTTGATGTCGTTATGCCTCCGTTGGCATTGATGGCACCTGAGACGGTCAAGCCGCTGAGTGTTCCTAAGGAGGTGATGTTTGTTTGGGAAGCAGTAGAAAGGGTCCCTCCCAGAGTGGTTGCAGTAATAAGGCCGGTATTTGGATTGATGGATATGTTGGTGTTGGTCTTGAGTGGTTGGTTGCCTGTTGCGGTATTGGTAAAGACAAGATAATCAGTACCGCTAACATTATCATTTGCCAAGTTAACATTGTTGGCATTGGTGGCTGTGGTAGCAGTCGTTGCGGTAGTAGCGGTGGTTGCATTTCCAGAGAGTGCACCAGAGAAAGTAGAGGCGGTAAGCACATGGGTATTCGGGTTAAAGATGAATGTTGAATCTAAGCTTGGTGCTTGATTAGAGTTAGTAGATGAGGCAACGAATAATGGGAAGTAATTTGCGCTGTTGGAAACTGCAGTGGTTGCCACATTCGTAGCATTGGTAGCGCTGGTGGCAGATGTTGCACTGGTTGCAGTATTTGCATTGCCTGAGATGTTAATAGAATAGGTTCCTGAATTAATCTTACTTGAGAAATCTCCTGCTGTAAGATTGGTTGCAGTAAGTCCAGAAATAGTGTAGCTGCCTGCGGCAGTAAGTCGTCCTTGCTGGTCAACAGTAAATGTTGGGACAGTAGCACCAGACGAGCCATATGCCCCAGGAGTCACTGCTGTGTCTGCGAGATTAAGTGTTTTCGAACCGCCCAAAGCAATACTTCCCCCACCAGTTAACCCTGTCCCCGCAGTAACCGTGAGGCTCGAAGTAGCCAATGCATTGTTGGAAATACTTCCTGCAGGAAGACTAACCGATCCTGCTGAGACTGTTAATCCTCCGGTCACGGTAAGAATCCCGTTATTCCCATTGTCTGCCAGACTCATGAGCGTATTGCTACCGTCTGTTATAGTTAGAGTCCCTGTGTTACCTATTGATATAGATGGACTTAATGATGAAAATGCTAAAGGGGTGGCCGATGAGAACGTATAATTTCCAGAAATTGATTCATTTTGGTTACCTTGGAGAATATGAGAATTCGTGTAATCAATGGCAATCAACCCTGTCCCAGCACCACTATTGGTCACATTAAAATCGCTTGCCGTCATATTAAGTGTTGTTGCAGAAGTAACCACATTGCCTCCACCCTCTTGAATAGTAGATATTCCCCCACCACCGCCTCCTGTTTGATTGGCGCAAATCCACAGCTTGGTTGTCCCATTCCAGGTAAGCACTTGACTATCGCTACATCCCCTTAGCAATGACACTCCGGTTGCGTCTGCTTCCAGACCAGAATTTGATGTTGTATTTGCACTTACCCCGCTTGTTGGAAGAAGTACTGCCACAGACACCGCGCCTGTAGTCCCACCTCCACTTAGACCATCTCCAGCAGTAAGTCCGGTGATTGTTCCGGAAGAGGTTGTGCCACATGACCACACACTTCCATCCCATACAAGGGTTTGATTAGACGAGCAAGAAGTCAAAAGTGAAATTCCTGAATTGTTGGTAAGTCCTCCGCCACTGGCAAGTTGTACTGCAGATCCGGCGACTTTATCTCCCGAGGTAATCTGAGCAAGCTTAGCGTCTGTTATTGCTGCGTTTGAGGAGATATTTGTATTGATAATTGTCCCGTCTGCAATTTTTGCCGAGGTAATTGCCTCATTGACAATATTTTCCGTTGTCACTGCATTTTCTGTAATATTTGTTGGACCAATTTGCAATCCTTCTATTGTGCCATCTGTACCAAAAACCGCTAAATTCCCTTTTTCTGTCCCAGGTTGTTTGCTGTGGACAAAATCCGCATTTAAATTATCGACAAGATTTTTGTTAAAAATTTTTAGGGTTGCGTTGCTCGGAATTATCAAATTTCCAATACTCACAATGTCTCCATTCTCATTAATAACCATTTGGTTGGTTACATCTTTAGGGACAATTTGAGAAATAATTTGGTCATATTTTTTTTGATCAATTTGTTTGACAACTTGTAAAGAAATTAATGCAAATGGTCGAAGCGCTGTCCCTAAAGGATTGCCGGCAAGTGAGTTTTTTTGGGTAATAGTACTTGCCCCCAAAACAGCATGTGACGTCGAGATAAGACTAATTTCCAATGGTAATTTTATCGGGGCTGACGTAAACAAACTTGCTGTTTGTGACGGGTATAAAAGAAATAAAATAGTCAAAATGGTTATCAAGGCAATACATCCTGTAGCAATAAATATGGGTACACCGTACACTACTTTTTTTAAGGTAGATAGGGATTGAATTTTTTTCGTATTCTCAACAAGGTTAGACCCCAAAAGAGTAATCACTTTGTTGTTGGATACGGTAATATCTTGTTCTAATTTCTCTATGTCTTTTTTATTTGCAAGCGCATTCTCCAGAGGTGGACTAACAACAGGCGGCTGATATACAAGAGGCACAATCCGAGCAACAGGTTGGACTACCGGCTGTGGAGAGGGTGTCTCATTCACTTCTTCCAGCGGCTCTAAAATTTTCCTTTCAACATCATTTTTTCGTAGGAAATATTGTGAGGCAAGAAAATTTTCCAGTGATTTCTGGGTGTACACTCGTTCGCCACTACTGTCTCGCTCAGGGTGTATAAAACCCCTAGTCTCAAGACGTCGAAGCGTAGATTGGGATATATGCAAACGACTGGCAACCTCTGAAATACTCAGAGGCTTAGAAAGCTTTACTTTTTCTAGCTCCTCAACAGAAAAATATCTGTCTTTCCCATTGGGCCGCTCTGAATGGAGAAAGCCTTCCTTATCCCAACGACGTATCGTGTCTATGGACACACCAAGTATCTCAGCGGCAACGCGGATTGGAACTATTTTTTGGTTGTTAGGCAGTGTGTCAGGCATACGATAACTATGTATTGGATAAGCAATGCATAGGTAATACTATATGTATTAAGTACATCACACTCAAATTAGCCTTGTCAATATGGCTAATCAGCCTCTTTTTTTTGTCTCTTTTTATACTATTGAGTATAAAAATTTCCCTATCTTGTATACCCACCTGCTTATGCGTGCATGCTGAAAGAGGCTAAAATATCTAAAGGGATTGTCTGGGGGTAAAAATAGCTAAAAATATGTAAAAGAAAAAGCATTATTTTGGGCCTACAAAATATTGAGCAAAACCAAAGATTTTCATGAAAAATTGCCTTTTACTATTTTCACAAAAACCATTTCTTAAACTATTTGTCTTTGCAAAAAAAATTTTACTTTTTTTCCAATCGTCCTTTGTGGCACATCTTCATTTAATCATATTACTAGGGGATGCGACCTGAGATACTTTCGGAGATTTCTGTAAGAAATATCAGCCCCCTCTCCAAGAAAAATTTAAAACATTTGGTTACATAAAAATAGAAAACGAACACAAATTTTGCTTCTGACTTCTGAGTCACATTTCTTCCATTTTAGTAAAATCTTTTAAGACATTTTCAGAAAATTGTGAATACTGATACATCTTATAATTTGAAGAGCTACGTTAATTTCGAGAGGTTGTTTCTGTCTTAAGAATTTCTTTTATTTTCTCAACAATTGTTTCCAATTTAACATCGGACTTTACCAAATAGTATGCCGGTTGTAAGTCTATAATCGCTTTAATGGTAACGTCTGTATCTGCACTAACATTTGTTAAAATAATCACAGGAATATTTTTCCCCCAGGTATTTTCTCTAAGTTTTTCCATCATACTCATGCCGTCCATTTTTGGCATAAGCAGGTCTAAAAGAATAAGGTCCGGGTGTGCAGAAAGCGCAACTCCCAATCCTTCTTCTCCGTTGTTTGCCTGAAGTGTTGCAAATCCTGATTCTTGTAATTTGTCTATCAAGACTTTCAGCATTGGTAATTCATCTTCAATAACCAAAATGCTTTTTTTGTTTGTCAACATACCTTTGTATAGAATAATCACATTGCATGCTGAATGCAAGTGTTAATTTATCTCAACTGTTTACTTCCCTCTTTTTTCGTCATTCCAGAAGCAGGATACGTCACATAAAAAGTAGTTTTTCCATTCTTTGATTCAAACCAAACCTTCCCCCCTGTACTATCAACAATGGATTTGACAATATACAATCCTAGACCTGTCCCATCCCTGTCCAAAACTTTTGCATTATCCGCTCGAAACATTTTTGTAAAAATGTTTTTCTGGTCTTTTTTGGGAATTCCAATTCCTAGATCTTCGACTATTATAGTATATACTTTCTTATCAAAAGATATCAAAAGGCTAACTACCCCATCATCTTTACTGTATTTGACTGCGTTTGAAAGAAGATTTTGTATAATAATAGTGAAGAGTTTTTTATCAAGCGACATAAGAGGAATGTGGGTGTCTATTTTTCGGGTAATACGTACGCCCCGTGGGGGCTTTTGATAAAATATCTCTTCCATAACTTCCTTCACAACCTCCGGAATGGATATCTTTTGGGGTTCTACAATAAATGTACCCAGCTCGAGTCGAGAAGCATTCAAAAGCGAATTAATCAGCATAACCATCCTTCGGCTTGCGTGATAAATTTCATCAAGGTATTTTTTTTGCTTTGGAGGGATTTTTCCTACTTCTTGGGCAGTAAGTCTTTCAATATACCAATTAATCGTGGTTAAAGGAGTCCGTAACTGATGAGATGCTAAGGAAACAAATTCTGATTTTGCTCTATCTATTTCTGTCTCTTTGGTAATATCTCGAAATACCTCAACCGACCCGATAAGCACTTTATCCAGGAAAATTGGTGTTAGAGTAAATCTGATAGGAAATACTGTTTTATCCGAGCGCACATAATAGTTATGAGGAGATGTTATCACTTTCTTTTTCAAAGAGATAACTTTGCTCATCGGTCGTTCGCTTACCGAGAGTGTTCTTCCCTCCGAATCCTGCATCGGAATCACATCAATAAGCATTTTTCCTATCAAATGAGTACTAGTATATCGTAGCATATCACATGCAGCTTGATTCACTATCGTAATTCTTCCGACGCTATCTGTTGCAATAATTCCCTCTCCAATCGATGCTAAAAGCGCCTCATCTTCTGCCTTCTCCTGAAGGATTTTCTCCTGACTCATTTTCCTCTCGGTAATATCATGAAAATTCACCACCACCGCATGCACGCTTGGTTCGAAAAGTAAATTGGTACCTGTTGCTTCGACCCAAATAATTGTTTTGTCTTTTTTCCTTGTTCGGTATTGCACCGTGAGCGCACCACCAGGCTTTAAGACAAGACGCGCCAATTCACGCACCACGTGGCTTCTATCCTCTGGGATGACCAAATCAAATCCCGTGATTCCAACCAGCTCCTCTTGGGTGTATCCTAACAGTCTTTTTACAGACGAGCTCGCATATAAAATTTTTGATGTTGCGTCAATTAACACAATTGCGTCAAAGCTTTTTTCGATAAGTGCTTGAAATCGTCTTTCGCTTCCTTGTAAAGCACTTCTGCTTTGTTTTCTTTCAATAAGTGCTGCGGTTAAGGTCATTGTTGTTACTGCGGTTGTTCCCAAGAAAAGTTGTAATAAAAGCAAAGACTCATTCAAAGGTATTTTCGCTCCTATATACGGCCCAAACCCATGAAGTGTATTCCAAATAGAAATAGCTGCAAGAATAAAAAGAGCTCCCATTTCCTCTCGTTGTCCCAAGCGAAACGCCCCCCACAAAAGTACCGGAATACAAAGGTACGGATATGGGAAAAATCCAGAAAAGACAAGCTCGCTCACTATAAAAATACTCAGAAAAAAAAGAGCAGTATCGGCTATCTGATTAATGGTAAAATCCTCAAATGTACTCCATAAGATAATAAGCGGTGCTACTCCAATAGCCCCTCCCATATCCCCAAGCCACCAGGTTATCCAAACCGTGTGAGCATCTTGCAAATTCGTATATCCGCCAAGCAAAAGCGTCCCAACTCCTATAGTTGCACTTACCGCAGTGCTTACAACCCCGGCCAGAAAGGCAAATTTAAAAACATTTGCAACACTGTCAAACGCATGTTTGCCATTAGCAAAGCGTGTCATGAGATATGCACCGAGAATTGCCTCCAGCGTATTTCCCAGTGCTATCCCCATGGAGGTTCCAACCGACCCTTGTGTAGTAATATTGACAATAAAAGCTCCCAAGAAAATTATCGGCCACACACGATATCCCAAAAGAAGAAGTACTGCGATGGCAATGCCTGTTGGCGGCCAAATTGCTGTTGCGCTTGCATTAAAAAAGGCCAGTTGCAGGCTCAATTTTCCAGCAAAAATATAGATCATGAGGATCAAGATAAGGAGTACGAAGAACTTAAGAGATAATTTTGGCGATGCTTTCATGTTTTCCCCTTATATCTACTGTAATAAAGAAAAAAAAGAAAAGCAAATCGTCTACAATTTTTTGGCAAAAAGAATTCTTCCGCTTGACGTCTGTATCACTCTATTCACTACTACATCAACTTCTTTCCCTACGTACTGACTGCTTCTTTCAACAACCACCATTGTCCCATCTTCCAAGTAGCCAACTCCTTGAGTCGGGTCTTTTCCAATATGTTGAAGTGTGATATGCAAGGACTCACCTGGGACAGCCAACACTTTGAGTCTATTTGCCAGCTCGTGAAGATTAACTGCGACAACACTACTGATTGCTGCTTTCTTCTCTAAATTATAATCACAGGTAATCACCCGTCCTTTATATTTTTTGGCAATTGAAATAAGCCGGTCATCCACTTCTGTAAGTTTTTTTCGGGTATCCTCGTCCTCGCTGAGCATTAAGAATTTGAGCAGTCTTTTCTTTTTTATTTCTTCTAGTCTTTTGAGTCCTCTTTGACCACGACCTCTTTTCACCATATCTTGGGAATCTGCAATATGCTTGAGCTCATTTAAAATAAAATCTGGAATAACCAAAGATCCATACAAAAGCCCTGTCTCTATTACATCAAAAATACGCCCATCAATAATTGCTGAGGTGTCTAAAAAGACTCCATGCTCTGCGTCGTGAGATTTTTTCTTATTGGGAATATTTTTTCTGCGCTGTGGAAATTTTGGGAGTCGTTCGAGTACAATTTTTGCCACCTCATCAGCAACCGCCCCCACAAACCCGCGAGGAAGCGATGGTTTTTCAGCTACTTTTTGAATAATGGTTTCTTCTTGTTTGGTCATAATTATAGTCTATACCATCTAGATTTTTTCTTTTTTACCTTCTATACTTTCTAGTACCTGTAATAGTGTCTTGTACTCTTGGGCTGTAATCACCTTGCTAAATCCAAGCTTTTTTGCCTCCCGAATCCGTTTGTCCAAACCCCCTACTTTTCTCAACTCTCCTAAAAGCCCTATTTCTGCAATCCCGACTGTTTGGTTTAATGCAATATTTTTTAAAGAGGAGTAAATTGCCAAACAAACACCCAAATCTACTCCCGGGTCTGTAACTTTTATCCCTCCTGCAATATTGATAAAGACATCCGACGACTCAACGCCCAATCGGCAGTGCTTTTGTAAGACTGCTAACAGTAGCTCCAATCGTTTGCTATCCATTCCAGATGCAACTCGTCGGGGTATAGGTAATTTAGAATACACTACAAGCGCCTGAATTTCAATAAGAAACGGCCGAGTGCCTTCCATAATAACCACCAAGACAGATCCTGGCGTACTCTGTTCTGCTTGAGAGAGAAAAATTTGCTCAGGATTACGTACTTCTACCATGCCCTGCCCCTCCATCTGAAAAATTCCTACTTCATCTACCGGCCCAAATCGATTTTTAAAACTCCGCAAGATTCTGGTACTGGTAACTTTTCCCCCCTCCAAAAATAATACTGTGTCTACCATATGCGAGAGCACCATTGGTCCTGCGACCATGCCCTCTTTGGTCACATGACCCACCAAAATAATTGGAATACCATTTTGCTTTGCCAATCGAATAAATTGCATCGCGCTATAGCGTACTTGTCCAATACTCCCAGCCAAACCTCCCGCATTCTCAGATTCAACAGTCTGGATAGAATCGATAATCACCAAGCTTGGCTTTGTATCTTGAATCGTCTCTACTATCTGGTCTGTATCTGTGAGAGAAAGGAGTAGTAAATTTTCTTGATTTGGGATTTGTGTCGTAAGACGCGCTGCTCTCATCGCCACTTGTTCCACTGATTCTTCAGCACTAAGATAAAGAACTTTTTTGACGGGTGTAGATTTTTGAGAAGGGGTGACAATCTCATTTTTTTCATTTGTCATCCCGGGCCCGCTTCGACTCAGCGAGGCGAGCTTGACCCGGGATCTATCCTTCTGGATTCCCGCCTTCTCGGGAAAGACATTGTTTGATGCAAGATTTAACGCGAGCTGCAGTAAAAGCGTACTTTTCCCAATTCCCGGATCTCCAGCAAGAAGTATTGCACTCCCAGGTACAATACCCCCACCCAACACACTATCCATTTCTGCAAATCCTGTTGGAATTCTCCTTGTTGAAGTAAATTGCACTTTACTTAAAGGCTCCGGCTTCGCATCTGTCATCCTGAGCGAAGAAGGACCAGTCTTTTGGCCAAATTTGACCTTTGAACTTTGCCCGCTTCGCCCCGAGGCGAGAACTTTGAATTCTTTCATCGTATTCCAATTTCCACACTCAGGACACTTCCCAAGCCACTGAGGACTATCATATCCACATTCTTGACAGACAAAGTTTACTAACTGTTTACCCATAAATAAATTAATGCTTGCTTATTCTATCACTAATTTCTGAAGAGAGAATGAATAGCTTCTACCAACTATTGAATGACTCTTGATAAATTACTCATACGTATATATACTTCACCAATATAGAGCAGCAATCCATGGCAACAGAAGCACACCACCCGGACAAAAAGTATTTGTTGGTTCGTAACACTCTTGTAACAGCAGCAGCTGCAACTGTTGCTGCAGCCTTGGGAATCGCTACGCGTTATGAAATCCAAACACTCGAACCAATAAAAGGAGCATTTTTCAAACCTCCCACGTTTGAAAATCCAACAAAAGATATTGCCACAGAAAGAACTTTGGGTATAAACCGCGAATTAGGAAAAAGTCTAACAATTATAACACTGGGTGACAGTGAGTGTTTTAAAAATGGAACGAAAATAGGAAATGGAACAATCCACGACACATCATTCCCCGAAATATTTGCTCATAAGATGCGTAATAAAGGACTCCAGATGACAAGCATCATTTATGCAACGCCCGGAGACACAACAGATGATGCTTTGACAACACTTCATCGAGAAGACGTCAGAAACACAATTCGTACTGCAGAAAATCCAATTATTGTCCTTTCTTTAAGTGGAAATGATTTCAGGAAATTCATAGACCACCCAAAAGTCCATGCAGCACTTGAGCGAGTTCAGGCTCCGCTGACACTTCGAAGACTCATAGGAGTTATAGGCACAGCACATGGCTTATCTCGAAGACACATACGGACGGGAAAGATGTTGGAAGATAATTTTATAACGGTTCTTGATGAGATGGATAAACTTGCACAAGAACGGCAGAGATTGGGAAATGGGAGTATTACTGGACTTGTTATCACTTTACCCCCTGACTTTGGATTTTCTCCTACAGTTACTTTCGTTCGTCCGAATGGATCAGGAAAAGAAGTAAAAAATACCACATTTGATGGCAACAGTGGCAAGGTGCGCAATGTTGCAACCCTTATCGCGAGTACTGTTGCAAAACGAGAGATACGAGCATGGAAAAGATTTGCCAAGCAAAGGCAGAGTCATTATCCTGTCGCTTTCATGCCCATGTGGGAAGTGTTGCAAGCAATACATTTTTCCTCAGATCAACACGTTGGGCAAGATGGCCAAGAAGTACTCAGTTCTGCCTTAGAATCTGCAGTTTTTTCACCCTCTGAAAGCTGAAAAAATTACCTGTACATAAGAGGTTTTTCCAAAAGCACTGGGGATAGAAGAATTTTTCTTTTTCGTGCGTCAATTTGACTCACGGTAACATTTATTTTTTGTCCAACATCGTAGGTGGTATTTGGGGAAATTTTTTCTCTTTTAATAAATCCTTCAACTGTTGTGTTTCCAACTGATGGTAATCCAACCGTAACCCCGGATTCGCCAACCGCCACAACTTCTCCGCTTACTCTTTTATCCACTGGATACTCTTTTGTCACCTCTTCAAATGGGTCTTGTGTGAGTCGTTTTAAAGACAAGTCGATTCGTTTTGCCTCACTATCTACTCCTACAACAACAGCATCTACACTTTGCCCAACAGAAAAATGCTGGGTTAAATCTTCCACTTTTTCCCAACTCACCTCTGAAATATGCACCAGCCCATCGATATACTCTCCATTTTCCAATCCTCCACGAAGCAACGAAACAAAAAGCCCAAAGGTTGTTACCCCAGAAATAATTCCGGTAACTTTTGTCCCAGGCTTCAGATGCACGGTTGCTGTTTTAAAATCATCAACAGAAAGGATTCCTTTTTGAGAGAAGATGACTTTATTTTGCTCGCGGTTAAAATCAACAATAGACGCCTGAATTGTTTTCCCAACCAATTTTTTCAAATCCTCTTTGACAGCTATATGAGAGTTTGGCAAAAATCCACTTATCCCATCCTCTGAATCGACCAAAAATCCACCTTTCGTGGCTTCACGGATAGTAATGGCTTTTTTTTCTTGGCTTTTTTGCAAGTCTTCCATCCCTCCCCAAGTTTTCTCCCCCATAAAATGGCGCAAAGAAACGACTGGGTATCCCATTTCATTTTCCGGACTGAGGACAGCTACTTCGACGCTATCTCCAAGAGAAAGTACACTCGTCATTTGTTTGAAAAGTCGTCTTTCTTTTTCCAAAACAAGTGCTTCTGTATTATTTGGGAGTTCGACATACATTTCACCAGAGGTAATTTTTGAAACGGTTGCTTTTATTTTTTCACCCTTTTTCAAAACTGTAAAAGCATCCTGATGCGTTGCCATCAATTCGGCCATTGTTTTTGCGTTTGCCATATTTTTAATACAATCAAGTATACCATGAAGGCTGGCCTCATAGCAATGGAAAAATAAAAACCCACAACGTAACGAGCGCTTACTCATTCCACAAAAAATCCACCATTGCTGGTGGAATAATTTGCTCTCAAAGATTCTTAAATCCTCAATCGTAATTCTTGAATCATTTGTGGTTTGGTACTCAAGTCCCGGCCTCGACCCATTGTCCCAGAGGCGAACCCCTAGTATCGTAGGCGCTGAAGTGTTTCACTACTCTGTTCGGAATGGGAAGAGGTGGTGCCACTACGCTCGGGAGACCGAAGCTTCAATACCAAACTGCTTACGCACAAGATTCACACTGATAAAAAGATCTCTCTTCTTGATCTGCGTAAATCCCTGCTTCTATTATCAAAGAACTACTCTCGTATAGATTCGCACTGATTCTTGTTAGACAAGATTTCATCCGTGTAAATCGCTGCTTTGCAGCAAAAGTGCTTTGACAAGGAAGAGAAGAAACCCCGATTTTAAGTCAGGGATAATTTTTATAGTCACTCTTGACCATTAGTACTGGTAAGCTTAATGCATTACTGCACTTCTACTGCCAGCCTATCAACCTCGTGATCTACAAGGGGTCTTCGTACTTACGTACATGAAATCTTATCTTGAGGTCAGCTTCCCACTTAGATGCTTTCAGCGGTTATCTGGTGGGAACATAGCTACCCGGCAGTGCAGTCTTTCTAGACCACAACCGGCACACCAGGGGTTCCCCCAATCCAGTCCTCTCGTACTAGGATCAGAGCCTCTCAAATTTCAACGGTTATGCAGGATAGAGACCGAACTGGCTTACGCCGTTCTGAACCCAGCTCGCGTGCCCTTTTAACCGGCGAACAGCCGGACCCTTGGGAGCTTCTCCACCCCCAGGATAGGACGAGCCGACATCGCTGTCGTGTGCAAAGCAGTATTCTGCTCTGCAGAACTTCTGTTACCAGAAGGATCTGACTATACCTTCAACCTCTGCTTCGCAGAGAATATAAAATAATACCAATGTCAAATACTACCAATAAATCAATAAAAATATATTGAAATATTGAATATTTGTAGTATTGGTATATATTTGTAGTATTCTTTTGCTTCGCAAAAGGTGCTAGCCGTTTGATAGATGCTATAAATTTTGTTTGTGAACAAACAGCATGCTATCTCACCACGTTCATTTACTGAACTGTGGATCAGTCGATACGGTCCCACAAAACATATTCTGCTTTGCAGAACCTCGGTATTAACCCTTCACAGTGCTCTACGCTGCCAAAGGGTATTCACCGATTTGAGCTAGTAAATTCTAATTTCCATTGCATGGGTTAAATTCAATGGATAATCCAGGCTATAACTTTGCAGTTAAGGCGCCCCAATGTATATTAAGGTGCCAAACCGCCCCGTCGCTGTGGACGCTTGGGAGCGATCAGCCTGTTATCCCCGGGGTAGCTTTTATCCGTTAAGTTCCGTGCCTACCACTAGGCAATCGGAAGATCACTAAGACCGACTTTCGTCCCTGTTCGACTTGTAGGTCTCACAGTCAAGCTGGCTTTTGCCTTTACGCTATCACCACGATTTCCATCCGTAGTTAGCCAACCTTTGTACGACTCCGTTGCGTTGTAGGAGTCAATCGCCCCAGTTAAACTGCCCACCAGACACTGTCCCTCTCCCGGATTTTTATGCGGGTCGAGGTGATAATTGTTCACTTCAAAGGGAGGTATTTCACGGTCGCCGAAGCTCCCTCCTATTCTAAACATGTAAAATAAACTCTTAAATATCAAGCTACAGTAAAGCTCCCGGGGTCTTTTTGTCCATGCATAACTAGGCCGCGTCTTCACGGCCATCTCAATTTCGCCGAGTAGAGGATCAAGACAGTTACTTTGTCATTCTACCTTTCGTGCGGGTCGGAACTTCACGATTACCCTCAATTACTTGAGGCGTAGACTATATCTTCACCAATTACATGAAGTAGTTCTTGCTTTTTGTATCTTCGTGCTCCAAAACCATTCATCATATAAGCAGTTTCGACAATTTCTTTTAAATATTCCTTTTGCAAATGCTTCTTTTCAAGAATAAGTTTGCAGATTTTTGCAAATCTTACAACTTCTTTTTGTTTTGAAGAACGCAAAGGATATTTGAGAAAATGTGGAATAACATAACTTATAAGATCTTTAATACTTCTTACCTCATATTTATAAGTCCGATCGCTGGGGTTTGGTCGAATAGTTCCGCAATGGAGAAATTTTTGAAATAATTCTAAAACTTCTTTGCGATCACCATTTTGAGAAACCGAAAAGCTTGGTCTTACTTCTAATTTAGTAAAAAATTTTGATCTTGGAGAGAAGGATATACAAAAACTTCCTTCACCATCAGCATATCCTGAAAGATAATTGCCAATGGATGTATCTGGTGCTGGCGTTTTAGACATATATTTAGTATGCCTCTGATTCAATAATGAATCAAGTCGTTACAGGGTTCCGATTAAATCGGAACTTACCCACGGTTTGACCCCTCTTTTTGCACATGTTGCCTTGTTGTCAACATATCAGAGTAGGGCTTTACCGTTTTAAGCCAGTACGGGGTTTTAATATCGCCCGACAAGGAATTTCGCTTGAAAACTTCATCTCAATATTTTGAGACTATGTACAACAAATGATTCATTGTACCTGCATGTCGCCATGCAGTCGGGACCATATCTTACCCTGATTACTCATGGGTTTTGGCGTATGGTCTCTGAGGATTCTGATTAATGACTCTTTAGATTTACGAAAATTCATTGTTTCAACAATTTTCAAAATTTCTTCCAATCCGTTCCAACTCAAATGTTTCCCATTTTTCATCAGAATAAGAATCTGTACAAATTTCTCAAATTGTTGTTTTTTAATAGTATGCATTTCATTGTCTTCAAAAAAAGGAATAATTACATTTAAAAGATCCTCTCTTTTTCTAACAACATACCGATAAAGATGTTCTCTATGATTATCATATCTTTTGTTAATATAAACATTTCCAACCCCAAAGAAATTTTTAATTTTCTCAAGAGCAGATACACTACTAGCACCCTGTGTAATTGCAAATTCGTGCCACACTTGTATACCTGTTTGATATCCTTTTCTTTTGTTTCTTTGTGGTTGTTTGATAAATCCGATAGAAAAACAGCCTTCACCTTCTGTAAATCCAACAATCCATCCGATCAGTCTTTCCTGCTGATTGTCTGCGGCTAACACATTTTGAGAATTCATTCAATTCTAGTGTAGCATTCTCAGATTTTCCAGCATATAGCCAAATTTTCATCACTCGGCATTGGTGACGGAGGGCTCTACTCATTTCTTATCTTAAAAACGAGTTATACCTCACTATAGCAGCGATTCGTTTCGAACCTACCATAGAACAGTTATAGTTACTGCTGCCGTTTACTGGAGCTTATGTCCTAAGCTAACTACTTACGTAGATCACCAGAGACATTTGACTTACCAGCACTGGGCAGGTGTCAGCCCCTATACGTTAGCTTTCGCTTTTGCAGGGACCTGTGTTTTAGATAAACAGTTGCAAAGTATTCATTCGCTTCGGCCACCCTTGCGGATGGCAAGGCATCTCCCATAGGTTACGCCTAGCTGTATTGCCGAGTTCCTTAATCCTCTTTCTCTCGATCACCTTGGTCTGCTCGACCAGCCCACCTGTGTCGGTTATGCGGTACGGTAAAACATGGCTTTGTTCCGATAAATCGGAACGTAATGAAGTGTTTCTCGGAAGCTGAAACGTATCAAATTGTTCTCTTTCGAAAACTTTGTATTATAGCTCAAATAAACAAGATGACGGATTTACCAATCACCTCTTCCTTGCTACTTACACGTGCCTTACGGACGCTTGATTTTTCCACCTTCGTAACTCCCTTACACGATTCCATATCTTGTAGACGAATTTCAACGTCTTATCCATCGGGTTATACCCCATTAAACGAGGCGCACCCTTAGGGCCGACTAACCCTGTGCTGAATTACATTGCACAGGAAACCTTGGGCATTCGGTGGCACGGCTTCTCACCGTGCTCTCGCTACTCATACCGGCATTCTCACTTGTGAGTACTCCACAGTTCTTTACAAAACTGCTTCACCGCGCTCACAACGCTCCCCTACCAATCTTGCGCAAAACACGAAGAATACAAGACTAAAAGATTTTAGTGATAAGTATTTTCCTTTTTGACTTATCATTTCATTCTTCTAATCTTATAATCCTTTGTGCTTCGCACAAGAGTCTCTAATTTCGGCACAAAGCTTGATCCTCCGGAATTTCCGGCGCCAAGAACCATCCGCCAGTGAGCTGTTACGCTATCTTTAAAGGATGGCTGCTTCTAAGCCAACCTCCTGGGTGTCTGTGGATCTTGACTTCCTTATAAACTTAGCTTTGATTTAGAGGCCTTAATTGAGAGTCTGGGTTGTTTCCCTTTCGACGCATCAGCTTAGCCCGACACGACTGACTACTTATGCATGGTATCCCTGTATTCGGAGTTTGATAGGCGACGACCTCTTGCGAAGCCGACAACCATTCAGTGCTCTACCCCAGAGACCATCTACATAAGCGCTATACCTAAATATATTTCGGGGAGAACCAGCTATCTCCAAGTTCGTTTGGCATATTGCCCCTAACCTCAAGTCATCCCAAAACATTGCTACGTTCACGGGTTCGGTCCTCCTGTTGACCTTCGTCAACATTCAACCTGCTCAAGGCTAGCTCACCTGGTTTCGGGTCTATTCCATGCTCTTAATTGCCCAGTTAGGGCACGCTTTCACTACGCCTGCGGTACAGAATACCTTAGACTATAGAGCACAGAGTAACTCACCGGTTCATTCTTCAATAGGCACGGCATCATCCCTTGCGGGACTCTGCCTGCTTGTTAGTCAACAATTTCAGTTCTGTTTCATTCCCCTCCCGGGGTGCTTTTCACCTTTCCCTCACGGTACTAGTTCACTATCGGTAGATTTTGATATTTAGCCTTGGAGTGTGGACACCCCAGCTTCCCACAGAGTTATATCGTGCTCCATGGTACTTAGGAACAAACTATCGGTGTTTTTACTTTTGCGTACGAGTCTTTCACTCTCTATGGAAAATCATTCCAGATCTTTCTGCTAGCAAAAACGCATCGAATATTGTCTGCCCTGCAACCCTCGCGCTCTGCACGAAGAATACAAGACTAAAAGATTTTAGTGATAAGTATTTTCCTTTTTGACTTATCATTATTTTCTTGTAATCTTATTATCCTTTGTGCAAAGCACAAGTTTAGGCTCTTCCCTTTTTGCTCACCGCTACTTGGGGAATCTCATATGATTTATTTTCCTGGGACTACTTAGATGTTTCAGTTGGTCCCGTGCCCCTCCGAGCGCTATATGATCCGCATTCTGTCCATAAAATTTTGTCTTTCGCGCTCAAAATAAAAAATACTACCAATTTCAAATAATACCAATAAGTCAATAAAAGTATTGAAATATTTGTAGTATTGGAGTGTATTGGTGGCATTTGTAGTATTCCATCGCAATAAGAATAAACAAACTGAACTATTTATGAACACAATGCGAACCATTTTTACGCTAGGATCTCCATCTTGCGATGGAGGGATTGCTCCATTCGGAAACCGCTGGATCAAAGGTTGATGACACCTCCCCAACGAGTATCGCCGTCGTCTGCGTCCTTCCTCGGTCAAAATCTCCTAGGCATCCGTTGTTGACATTATGAGTAGACTATAAAAATTTTAATCCATCAAATAATTCTGCATTGCAGAACGATTCGATGGAATTCTTCTCTTCACTTGTCAAAGAACTCAAACTGTTGGCATATTGGTCATTGAATATTCACTTTGACCCCTCGGGTCGCAGTGAACACGCTGCCTCTTTATGCCAATTAGTATCTTGTATTAAGTAGCGGGTGCTACCTAATACCAAATACTAAACTCTTTATTATTCTGGGTTGACCAGAATCTGTCCCTACAATACTGAAGGGTGGGACGTAATAAATTCTCAAGAATTTAAACGTCCCTACAACGTTGAAATTGCAAAGCAATTTCTTACGTTGTGGACCTAAGGAGACTCGAACTCCTGACCTCTTCATTGCAAATGAAGCGCACTACCAGCTGTGCTATAGGCCCTTTTTAGCTGATAGTTTATGGTTAATAGAAAATAGGTTTGGAAAATTGAAGATGGAAGATCGATTATCTACATTCTATCTTCTACCACTATTTTCTATATTCCATGATCTATCGTCCAAATTTAATGTGCTCGACCAAGAAAAACCGCGATAGAAGACAAAAAGGCCTAAGAGGCTAATTGAGTTACTTTTTGCATGAATATCATAAACGGATTTTCTTGACCTACTTGATTGTACTACAGCCTCCAGGAAGTGTCAACAGCCAACTGCTTATACAACCCTCATTGCAACTGCCCCAATTTGCTTCCCTACATACCGTCCATCCTGGATAAATACCCTTTCTTGTGTTTCCCTTATTGCTGTTGTGAGCCGCTCTACATTTCCAAAATATTTCTTTCCCGCTGCTGCAACCACAGATGGATGCGCATTAGAAACCACGACTACGTCCCCTGGTTGTACTTTTTGGATTACCCTCGTCATTCTATCCGGCAACTCCGACACAGCGAAAATCATTTTGGAAACATACCAACGTAAATGTTTGAGGTGCCCTGGCGCATAAGTCTCAACAAGTCTCAAGTCCCCAGGAGTAAATATATCACCTGTATTTGATGCTATGCGTTTATCTCTTTCGAGACGAAGCGCGTCCAGCATTTCTTTTGCATCAGGTGTTAATGCCTTTGCTCTATCGAGTAAAATGTTTCCGACGCCCGTTGTATTATCAATACATCTTTGAAGAAGCTCATTCAAATCATCTGCTTCTGTTGGGCTCATTTTCGGCTCCAAAACAGTAGCAAATCCTGCTCGTATCGGCAAAGCAGCATCCTCAACCCAAATATCTCGCATGAGCGGGGTTACGCTTCCATTTGTATGCACAACATATACAATTGCGTCCGAATTCCGCTGCGCAATAACATATTGATTCTCTTGAGTCCCGGTAAGAATTGCTGTCGTATGCACGGGTCTATCCTCACCAAATGCACGTGGACTTTTTGACCTACGATACGGCCTCCACCGGTCTCGTAACCGTCCATCAGCAATATTAAGATAGTGGAATATGCCTGAAGAGCTGGCTCCATCTTCCAGCACCAATGGTTTTTCCAAGATACCTCCCATTGGACGAGCATTTCCAAATACCTCAACGCCAATTCGCAGAGGATTCTCACCAGATGATTGTCTTTTCCCACCATGTCTTGTGTGAATTGCATTACCTATAATACCAATACTTCGTTTGTGCTCATCAAATGCAATGACATCCCGATACTCATCTGTTTGCGCACATGCAACGACTGCAGGACGCAATATAATTGAGGGAGATTTTTCTGTCGACGCATCCTGGTCTACTCCGGTTACTGATGCAAACTCTTTTTTGTATTGTTCGACCCATGCCCTGTAGTGCGGGGCATTCACTACAGTAGACAAAACCTTATTAACAGGCTTACTTGTGCCATCAACCACAACAAATTCCGCAAACCACGAAGGGAATATATTTTGTAACCTTGCTATTTTTGTATATTCACTTTTTCCGGAAGCTGGGTTTTTCAGTAATTCACCTGCAAAGTTTTCAGGAACCAAAACAACCAATTTCCCTCCTTCTTGCGGCTCACAAATAACAAAATTGCTCAAGACATCTTGGCTAATATTTGGATCTACTACATTCACAACCGAGGTAAGCTTGCGCAAAACAGCCTCTGGTGTCGTATCTTTTTTGGGCCATATGGGTGCTGTATCAACAGAAATCTCATCAATGGTATTGCCTTTATATAGTGCATGTATCATATTCGCAAGCCAGAGAAAAGATGCTTCAGGACTCATTACCCCAGACGCGGAAGATGATGCATCTGTTGCTGCGTGATATCTGGGGACATACACGCGTACATCAATATTTTTGAATTGCCTAAAAGACTGACGGAATCGATGGACTGCTTCAGGTGTCTTATTCGCAATGTTACTTGATAGAAATCGTATATCGTCAAGAGACGGTTTTCCTACTCTCTCTACGCGGGAAAGCGGTATGGTGATATTTGCTTGCGATTTTGTTTCTACATACGCAGCAGGGACGATTGGTGGATACTCATTATGCACAACAATCGTATCAATTTGGGTAAAGTAGTGATTTTTTTGGAGTACTTCTTTCCAGAATTTCTGAAATCTTCCCTCGAGTACTGCTTTGGTCCAATGATGAACAATTTCCTCTGCCTTTCCCACATGCGTAAGCGCTCTATGAAGCATGCTTGGACGATGATTTTCCCTATCTACAGCTACCAATGCATTGCCCAGCAGAAGGTCTGGAATTGTCCCGTACGCATCATCCTGGTATCCAAAAATAAGTCGTTTAGAAAAAGCGCCATATGCTTGTCTTACATTAGTAGGCATTTCAGACACAATATTGTACCCAAAGAATTTTGGCAAAAAAGTCTCATGTGCAGCCAAGATTCGCTCATATGTTGGGAGAAGCGCTTCTGGAATTTCCAGATTATCTATGAGTGCTCCTAATTTTTCTCCTTCTTGGGTCAATTCTTCTCGGGTTAATTCAGGTCGTGGCACATACAATGCGTGCACATTGTCTTGCATTGCTGTGCGCACAGTTTGGTAAAGCATTTGTAGATCAACAGGTGTTGACGGATTAAATTCAGGCAAAGGGTTTTCAACGCGTTGTACTGCTGTCTCAACATCTTTGAGAGGAAGTTGAAAGCCTCGCCAAATACGCCCGAAAACATTACCTTTAGCTGGTTTTGTAGGTTCGGCTGGTTGTATTTCAGGGAGCACATTTGATTGAGACTCCTGTTTTAATTCCGCATATCGGGGTATTTTCCCAAAAGTTGTCTCTTCCCCTTCTGGTTTTTCTGATACATAAGAAAACCCTTTTTCATTTCTTTGTAGGTAATGCTTACTTTGAATGATATCTTGATTAAAGGTACTCAAAAATTTAAAAGCGTCCGTTTGAAGTGGGTCTATGGTTAAATCCTCAGAATATCTTTTTTGTACATCTCGGAGGTTTTGTAATGCAAGAAGAAAACTTTCTCCGCCTTTTAATTGCTTTTGCGGCTTGTGCGTCGTACTTACTGCAATAAGTAAATTTTCATACGCATCCATGACACCTAATGGCTGGTCTTTGGAAAAATCAATCTGTAAAAATTCTCCTAATTTCCCGTCATAGATTGCCCGAAGCATGCGTCTGTATTCATCCCTTGCTCCAATTGCCGCTATATTGTGCATTTCATCCAATCTCAATTGAATGTTATTGATGTCTTCAACGCTCTCAACCTGTATAACAGGCGCTTTCCAAGGTGTTTTCTCAGTAACTCCCTGCAAAAATGCTTCGTCTGTTGGAGAAAGCTCAGATATCTTGGAATGCTCGGTAATCTTGTGCCAAGTTGGTCCATCCTGTGGTGGCAACACCGGTATTATGAGATCTGCAAGATCTCCAAAAAAATTTATAGGAGGAGTTACTGGAGCCAATCGAGATTCTGGCATACGCCGCTATTGTAGTATAAAAAGCGAAAAATTACCAGCCACAGATTGCTAATCGCTATTGCGAAGCTATGAATCTGCTGAGGAATCTATACTTTGCTTTTCTTCGTTACTAACAGTTGGTAAGGGCTGCGTAGGTATTTCAGAGATACGAATTTTTTCTAAATCTGTAAAAATTTCCATCAAAGCTTGATTATACTCATCTGGTGCATTGTCTATGAGAGACAATGCAATTCTCCTCTTCTGAAGCCATTCTTCTGATACAACCTCCATCTCATATCTCTCGTGAAGATATCGCCTAAATAATTTCTCGCTTGGCAAAACAACATGAAGTGGAATCGCATCATAGTCAGCGCTATTTCCTTTTCGGTCCGAAGTTGTTTGAAGTCTGTGTTGAAGCCGATATAAAAATGCTTTATACAAGGCGTCTGCATCTCTATACAATTCTAATGCATCATATAACGCACCGAATGCTTTGCTATGCACATCCACCCCAGGGAGTACATACCGTACTGCCTCTAAAAAGTCTTTACGTAATTCTGTACGGTGTGCCTCCATTTCTCGTGTATTGTCGTCCTTATCTTCTTGACTCACTACAAGAGGGACTGAAGCTTTCATAGTATATAGCATCCCAAATGTCATAGAAGACGCACCTTTTCCCTCTTCTTCCCAATACGGTTTTAGTACTTCACTAAGAAGTGTGTCATCTATATAAATATTCTTTTTCCTTTGTAAGCTCTCTAGTGCTTTTCTTTCATTAGCTGTTAGAGTATCAAGGAATGCTTGACTAACTCCAGAATTAGGACTCATCGCTATAACCTCTTGTACAGACCCTTCTGACACAGCAGATCCTCCTTCAGGTACAAATTGCACATCATCTAAAACCGCCTGAGAAGTTTTGATTGCAGAAATTTCAGGTTCTGGCTTAGCTGTAGGAGGTGAAATTACACCTGTCGGAGCTACTTCAGTAGAAAATCCTTCCAACTTTTGTAAAATTGCATCCATAAATACTTCCCTCTCATACAGTCCTACCGTAGATCTTTTTGGCTCTTCAGCATATCGTAAAATTTCTATCAATTGACGGTCATCTTTCAACAAGTCTTTAAACTGAATTCTCAGTTTCCCGTAGTATTCTGTAAGTTTATTTCTAGATTCAAACATCATCTTCGCATCATTCTTTTGGATTGCAAAATTATAGTTCGCTACTTCTTGGAAAAGCCCAAAGATTGCTCGTTTAAGCGTACTATCTTCAGGCTCTAGTATCTCTCTTGCCTGAGATGGAAACATATCTTCAACAAATGCTGCAAAGAGCTCTCTCGCAACTTCTTCCCTTCCAGCAGGTTCGGCATCCGGATTTTCAGCGAGTGCTTTTAATTCTGAATATTTTTCCTGCAGAGGTAACGGTTTGTGTGTTCTTTCATCTTCAATCTTTTTAATAATCATTGCAGCATATTCCTCTTCTGGTTTCAGATCTGTAATTGGCTCATCTGCCTTGAGTGGCTCCAATCCGTGTGCTACGAGAAATTGGTTCATTTTCTCTGAATTCTTTGATTCCACTGCTTCTCCTAACTCTTCTTGAAACGCTACATATTCCTCAAGCCTAACAAGCCTATCGATTGCTTCTGCTGACTCCGCTGGTAGCATACTATCAGTTTGATGACTTACTACTTCTGGTACAGCTGATGACGAAACTGACTGTGCTGGATCTGGAGCACCTGATTGCTTGCTTGACGTTCCAGGCAAAACCGCTGTTGATCCTGAGCCTGGTATTGGAGGCGATGCAGGAGTCGTACTCGATCTTGTTACTGCTTTTGACGCTGTTTGTTTTTTACCTCTGGTTGTCATTCTTCCCAATGCCCACCCTGCACCCAACGCTATGCCATAACCATTCCAGAAAGACAATGGAATCGCACTAAGAACAACCGCATCTGATAGACCAGGATGCGGACCTTTAGCAAGAAATGGCCATCTACTTGTTGTGTTATGACTTCTTCCGACAAGAAATCCATAAGTCGATAAGGCAAGATATGGAAGCGCGACAATCGCTGCTGCCTGTGGATGATCTTGGGCAAATTGCACCGCATCCCAAACATGATCTGTCGCATTATCTCCAACTGCTGCTATCCCATGGTAGGGCTCTGGACCTCCCGGATTTTGTACCGACATAGTTCTTGTGTCTGGAATTTTTGTATCTCCCAAGTCGCCAAACCCCCCATGGCCTTGGACTCGTCCATAGCGCACAAAACTTTCTAAATTATTCGTTTTACCTATCTCTGCATGTCCAAATTCAATAAGTCCTCGTATATTCCCTTGCGTTACATAGGAAAAATCACTACTCTCTCCGCTGTTAGGCAAATGGCCTGCAGTATTAAAAAGATTCCAAAGATTTCCAGAAGTTATTGCCTGTTTAGGACCACCATCTCCGACAATGGTAAAGTTATCTTTCCCATCTTTTGCAAAGGTAAATGTTGTACTTCCATCTGGATTGTGTATAACCCCCGAAGCATGGTCAGCAACACTAAGATTGCGCACATCAACAAGCAATACTTTATCTGGACCGCCTGGAATTGTGCTAGGAACATGCAGTGCAAATACATTAATTTTATCTGCATGGTCGTATATCGTAAATGTCATGGAATTTGCATCCCATTTATTGGTAACATCATATGCCCAATCTGCATTGTGTTGTGCGCCTTGAAGAGTTGAGAATTTATTTGGATCATGAAATATGCTTTGGTCTACCCCATGATGCTTGATAAAATCATCCCATTGCACTGGTGCTTCGGTTGTTGTCGGTTGTGGAATTTCATGATGTATTGGAACACCATGAGTTATCGTAGCACCCCGGTCAAAAATACTCGCAATTTTATTTCCCACCACATGCGCTTGGTCACTTATCGCACCACCTAGATTGTTGCTTCCCAAATCTCTACCTACTTTTTCCTGGTATTCGCTTGTTTGCAAAAGATGAGTACCATGGGTAGGTACATCGCCACTTTTGCCGGCATGTCCAAAATGTTTTATTGTATTTCCTGCAAGATGCTCAAGTTGCCCTCCTGCACTTCCTGGTAATTTACCTAGTCCTTGAATTCCGTGGGAAATTGTGTCTGTGTGTCCATGAAAATAGTCTCCCAAGAAGTAGAAGCCAGCACTAAATGCAGTACCCACAGCAGTACGAACAACTACTGCACGCATCATTTCACCTTTTGTCCCCAGTAATCCTGTGGATGCATCCTGCTTATTCCAATCAACGCTCATGCTGCTAAAAAGCCGGGTAAGAAGCTTTGTATCCATATGAGACGGAGCTAGTGTTCCGCGCGATTTATCAATAGTTCTAACTACTCGTTCGAGTCGAAGTTTACGATAGTGAATAATTCCCATAATTACTGCTCCTGCACCAAGAGCAAGAAAAGGATTTGCAAACATGGTAAGACCTAAAACAGCAAACGCAGGATTTTTGGCGTATTGAAGAATTTGAAGACCAAATCTTTCTGCTTGCATACGACCCATACCCTTAAGATCTGTTCCAATTAATTGACCTTTGATAAATGCTTCTGTTTGGTCGCTATTTCCCTTTGGAATAATACCGTTGACAACTAGTCGTTGTAATTCTGTAGAAATTGCTTGAAGACCCTGAGCCATCTCACTCGTTGCTAAATTTGTTGCACTTGGTTTGCCGGTTTCTTGGAAAATTGCTTGAAGTTCTTGTTGTATGGCCTCCGCAGACAGATTTTTCCCTATAATTCTTGTTGTAATTGCTTTCACTACTGGTTCTAGTGAAGCTACCTCTTTTTCGGAAAGATCTTGTATTCTATCTACTTTTTTATTTGTGGCAAATTCTTGCATAGTCAAACGTGCAGTAGATGTGTTTTTTGCTTGAGTAATCACATCTTTGTTAAGCGCCCCTGTTGCAGCGGCACGCGCAAATTCACCTGTGGCAGTACTAACACCATTCTTTCTCATTGCGTGAAATATCCTCTCAGAACGGACAATACTCATGACAGGTTCTAAATACATTCGCGCAAAACGAAGAAAAGACAATGGCAGATGTTGCTTTATGTTTTCTTGAAAAAATTGTTCGGAAGCGTATCGCGCTTCGTTACGTAGGGCTTTTTTCTCTGCTCTCTCCAATCTTTTTTGATCTCTATGAGCAATTCTTGCAGCAGATGCATCAGGCGGTGGAGTTGCTGGAGATGTTGGTTGTACTTCGGTCATACATATTGATTAGTTTGTCACACCTTGCTCTGCTGGCTGTGAGCTATCCGAATCAGAGCTTGTCGAAGGGTTTGACGCGGCAGAGGAGTTTTGATTTGAATTTGGCTGGTCAACTGGTGTTTGTGCAGTCAAATAAAAATCCCGAAAATCCACAAATGCGCGGGTAAAGACTTCTTGTGCATTTTGCATATGTTCTTTAATAAATGCATCTATATCTTCTCTGGATTTACCTTCCTCATTCATTTTTATAAAAGCCTCTGTGTCCTCTGGCTTCATATTCTCAACAATTTTTGCAGCCAAAAATTTATCCAATCTTTCAAAAAGATATTGCATAAGCTCTTCTTTAGCTTTATCGTCAAAAACAGGCACCTGCGCTTCGGTAATAAGGCTTTCCAAGTACGCACGAATTTCAACAGGAATTTCTATAGTATCTGCCATGATTGAGCAACTACTTAGTTTTTCTCAATGGATTCGTCATTGCGAGCGCCCGCTTTGCCCGCTTTGCTGCGAGGCGAGTAGCGAAGCAATCTCTCTAGATCGCCACAGGCTTCACACTTTGGAAAATAATTACAAAATTTACATATTGACAAAGTTTACATATTTTTGTATTATCATACTATGACACAGGTACTAAGCATTAAAGACACCAGGAATAAATTAGCAGATGTGATAAATCAAGTCGCTGTGGCTGGAGACACCTTTGTTATCACCAAATTTGGCCAGCCCAAAGCAATGATTGTCCCTATTGAGAATAGGAATCAAGCGTTAATAGAGCTTGACGAAGTATTCGGAGCCTGGAAAAAGAGAAAGGATATAAGAAATAGTGGAACATGGGTGAGAAACATGCGTACGTATACCTCTCTGCGAAAAAAAGATGAATAGCTATCTTGTCGACACAACTGTTATTATAGAGATGCTACGAGGTAATGCACTTGCGAAGAAATTTCTTGAAAGTGGACCTTCAATATCAATAATTACCGTTGGGGAATTAATACAAGGCTGTAAGGACAAAAACCAGTTACAAGTTGTTGAGAAAACATGTGCTATATTTCCTCAAATAAAAATTGATGTAGCAATTTCAAAAATCACAATTGAGCTTATGAAAAGATACTATCTGTCTCATGGGCTTTTGATGCTTGACGCTTTCATTGGTGCATCCTGCATTGTAGCCAAAAAGACTCTTGTAACAAACAATCTACGAGATTTTAGATTTATACCTGAGTTGCATATACTTTCTCATGAGGAAGCCTTCGACATACCCAGATAACAATATCCTATGTATCCCTAAGATATTTCTCTATATCTAATGCTGCTTGGCACCCAAACCCAGCGGCAAGGCACAATTCTGCGCCTTGCTACGCGAGTTTTACGTAGCAAAATTGTGCTGCAGCCAGGTACCGAATGGTGCCTGAGCGGTCATAAACAAACCAAACATTATTTATCCCGGAGGTATTTTTCAATGTCCAAAGCTGCTTGACACCCAAACCCAGCGGCAGCCTGCCGCGTAATCTCGACATCGTGACGCATGCACGAAGAGCATGGGAACGACGAGAGTATTACAGCGAGGGCAACAAACCAAACATCACTTGTCTCTCAAGTAACGTTCTATATCCAAAGCTGCTTGACAGCCGTAGCCAGCGGCGGTGACTGCTTGTTGATACCTTTCGTCCTCCACATCCCCACTCACAAATATACCTTCAATATTGGTCCTTGTACCATTTTGTGCCCGTACATAACCACCTTCTTTGAGCTCGACTCCTTTAAATATATTGGTATTTGGGGTGTGGCCAACAGCCACAAAAACTCCATCAATAGACATGTCCCATTTAACAATATCACTGTCATGCTGAACTTGCCCGCCCTGAGCGAGGCCGAAGGGTTTCAGCATCTCTTTATTTTCTGGTAGATCCCGAAACGAGTTCGGGATGACAGATGCAGGAGACTGCACTGTCACTTTTTCCACTTTTCCTTCACCTTTTATCTCTACAATCTGCGTATTGAGTAAAAAAGATATTTTTGAATTCTTTTGGCACCTTTCACTCATAATTTGAGACGACTTAAATGCTTCTCGTCTATGCACTATCGTTACATGAGACGCAAAACGTGTCAGAAAATTTGCCTCCTCCATTGCACTGTCTCCCCCACCCACAACAATAATATTTTTATCCCGAAAAAATGCTCCATCACAAGTTGCACAATAGGATACCCCGTGGCCACTCAATTCTTTTTCTCCAGGCACACCCAAAGTCTTTGCGTCTGCACCTGTTGCGATAAGAAGGGTCTTGCCTTCAAAAGACTTCGACCCTACCGAAACTGTAAATAACCCAGTCGAAGACCCTGAGCCAGTCGAAGGGGTAAAATCAGTCGGAGACATATCATCATCGATAAATTCCGCACCAAATTTTTCTGCTTGCTTGCGCATGGCAAGCATTAAATCCGGTCCTTGAATTCCATCTGGAAATCCTGGGTAATTTTCAACGTCTGTGGTAAGCTGAAGCTGTCCCCCCCATTTTGCTCCTGCAATAATAAGGGTCTTTAGATTTGCCCGAGTAGTATAAATCGCCGCAGTAAGTCCTGCAGGCCCAGATCCAATTATTATTACATCATACATATACGTATCTTGACTACGGACTATAGTGAGGATTTATTTATGCCTCTTCTTATTTTTGGGGAAAAGCGTTGGAAAGAGTATGACAATAGAAACCATTAATACAATAAGCCAAAATATATAAAATTCGAGTAAATATGTAAAATTTAGTGTCATATGTTTTTAAGTAAGAAGATGCTGGTTGTAAAACTTATGGTCGAACTTACTCCTCCTAAAAATAACAGAAAAATATTTAATTTGTCAACATTCGTGCTAAAAAATGGGGTTATGGTAACACCAGCCAACAACAGTCCTATGTTTGAAAATATTGTTGCTAATTGCTCGCGTTGCTTTTGATTGAGGATTACCAGTTTCATTAGGCCAACACTTCATTCAGATTTTTTCGCAGTGCTTCTTCACCTTGTGCACCTATCATTGTCTTCACAGGCTCTCCATTTTTGAAAAACATAAGCGTTGGAATACTCATAATGCCAAATTTCCCAGAAATTTGCTGATTATCATCCACATTCATTTTTCCAACCTTTATTTTACCTGCAAATTCTTCAGCCAATTTTTCAACAACCGGTCCAACAATCTTACACGGCCCACACCATGGTGCCCAAAAATCCACAAGCACAGGCATAGATTTTTCATCCAATACTTCTTTTTGGAAATTTGCATCGGTCAAGGTAATTTCTGCCATAGGACATTTATCGTACTATTGTTTTTTACTCTTGGCAAGTACTGAAAATTTGTATAGTACCTCAAATAATTACAAAAAATATACGCTGTGATAGAATCATTTCATGGTAGAATCTACCGGTAATGAAAATTTAAGTCGTAGCGAGTCTATTCGCGTAAAAGAAATATTTCATCCTTTTGACAGCCGACAAACCTTGTGGGAATCGCCTTCCACTCTTGTTTCTGACTCAGACCTTCAATCTGCACACTCAGATGAGGATTTTGATGCAATTATCGAAAAGCTCAAGCCTGAAAATAAACAAAAATGGGGTGCGCGCAACAGCATTCAACTAGATATTTCTTCGGCTCCAGGCGTACAGGAATTATTAACACAATATGGGAGAGATAATTTCTCTCCTTTGACATTTCGTTTCACTGCATTTTCTGGAAGTGCTCCCTCACGACGACATACTATTACCCCCTTTACTCCGGAGGCTGGACATATTCCAAATACATTAGATCAAGACGAGGATGCGCAAGCATTTTTAATTGATTTGAATCCTGCTGGTGCAGTTCTTGAAAAGGTAGACGTATCTAAAGCACCATTACTTTTTGAGGTTGCATTTGTTCCTTCAGAGAAATTATCTCGCATTGGCTTACTTCAAGGAGACATGCAACAGATTACTTTTTCTCCAGAGTTTGAAAAGTGGCTTTCAAATTTACGTCTTGAAATACACTGTCAAACCACTCAAGGACCAAGAATGTATGTCGCAACGCCACAATCCTATCTCTCTTTGGGAAAGCTAGAATATATAAATACATTTCTCGCAGAAGGCAAACCAACAGTAAATGTACTTTCTGAAGGGTTTATGATCGCATTACCGGGAGACAAACAGGTACTTGATGAAGGAATTTCAGCACGATTTACTTGGCAAGAAACACAACCTTAGCTCATCTTATCCCAATTCTTCCCTTCCGGAATGGATATAGGAAAAGAATTGTTCGAAAAATCCAAAAACTGCTTTAAATGGGGCTTCTATAAGAAAGTCAAAAATAAAAATAAAAATATTTATTTGGGAAATGCCATCAGTCAACCTCATCCCAACACGCACAATTGGGATAATGAGAAAATCAATAAATGGAGTAAAAAGTCCTTGTTTTGCTTCCACTGTATATTCATGTGCAGTCAAATTAATTCTATATGCCAAAAATGACACAATGGTAATAAAGAAAATAAATACTCCCTGGCTCACAATATTAAAATGTAATTTATTGAGCCCATAAATTATAAGTCCAAAACTTATCACAAAAGCAGTAAGCCCTAAGAAGGCAAATATTGTTGAAAGCACAGTACGCGTCTTGGGAGGATTTACCATAAGTGTCTTCACCGGAGTAATTTGTGGGTCGCTATCATACAAAACCTGCTGAATTTTGTCTAAAATTCGCTCTGAATTATCTTCTCCTGGCGTCTTAATAAAAAGGCTCACGATAATCATAAGTACAGGTGGAATGCCGGTATTTAACGCAATTGTGTTATACATAATATGGCCATATCGCCAATTTTCATACGTCCCTTCGATACCAAATGCAATAACAGCCTTCGTAATGAGAAGAAAAATGACACTTCTCACAATTGCTCTATTCACTTTTGAGCGAATACCTTTGTAGCGCAGTTGACATGCATCGAAAACTTCTTTTTTAAATGCTTCCGGGTCTGCCAAAAGTTTTCTGGAATTCCCTTTTTCTTTTCGCAAAACGTCTTCAAGAATAAAAAAGACCGGAGTAATTCTTTTGATGAATAAGTAAATTTTTTCTTTCAGAGGATACCTAAGTTGCTTTTCTATTTCTTCATAACCTTTTGCAAATGTTCTTTGTATATGTGGCAAATTTTCTTCTGTAAGCTCTCCAAAAATTTGCTGGAATAAATAAAATCGTAAAAAGGCAATGTCATCTCTTGCAAAGGCCCGACGGACTGCAAGGTACACTTGGACATTTTTTGTGTCTTCACTATCGTCCTCTATCTTCAATCTATCTTTCATAATATGATACATAAAATTACTCATTGTATTTTTCTCAATATTGGGGCTGAGGAGTCGCGCAATATGACAAGAAAGCACCTGAAACGTCCAAGTATTCAGCTCTTTTTCCGGCATTCCTTCGTCGACTCCATGATGTCGAAGCGCCAAGTATATATCCACAACATGCTCGACTTTTCCAACCGTTGATTCAGGGAGTGTGTTGTTGGGAAAATAGTGCGCCCAAATCAATTCTCGCACCAGTGGCTCAGCAACTCGCTTCCCATCCCCCCCCAAAAGCAAACGGCGCTTAAGGATTCGCTCTATTGCAGACCGGAGTACCACTTCGTCATCATGTAAATCCATTGCATTACGCAATTTTTCATACCATGTGGCGATTTCTGAGAGAAAACGATTTACATTGATTTTTGGTTCATGATTGGGTACTTCCCGTCTTTCAAAAACACTCATGACTGCGTGGGCAACAGGAGAAAGCTGTTGTGGTTCAAGAGTAGTCTCAGGATTTTGCACTTGGTCGTTTTGATCCATGCAGATAGTATAGCAAATATATTACTTGACAGCACAACGACTCATCCGTATACTGGTACCTATGCCAGTTGCAAGAAAAACAACCGTTCGCAAAACAGCAAATACACCGGTAGAGGAAGCTTTGTCCACCCCAAAAACCTCTACAAAAGGCACGCTATCACTCTTTCAGGCAAAATCCCTTTTCAAAAAAGTTCCTATGCCCAAATCCTACGTACCTGTGCTCGTTGTGTTACTTATTATTGCGTCTTTTCTGCTTGGTATGCTTGTGACCAAAATCCAATACCTTGAAGGGTCCACTTCCGGCTCTGCACAAGTTGCACAACAGCCGGCCACCGCTCCTCAAGCTGGAGCAAAAGTTACCGTAGATGTTGGGAATTTACCGCTCATGGGAAATAAAAATGCAAAAGTTAAAGTGATTGAATTTGCAGATTTTCAATGTCCATTCTGCAAACAATGGTTTACCGATGTGGAATCAAATCTTATAAAAGACTATGTTAATACTGGTAAAGTAGCATTTTATTGGAGAGACTATCCATTCCTAGGCTCAGAGTCCAATCTTGCAGCAAATGCTGCCAGATGTGCCAACGAACAAGGGAAATTCTGGGAATTCCATGACTATCTTTACCAGCATCAAGGCCAAGAAAATTCTGGCACGTTTTCAGCAGACAATCTCAAACAATTCGGAGCAGCGATTGGCCTTAATACCGATCAATTTAATAGCTGTATCGACTCAGGTAAATATAATGCAGATGCGTCAAAAGATATGGCTGCAGGCCAAAAAGCAGGAGTAAGCGGTACTCCAACAGTTTTTATCAATGGGACGCCTGTTGTTGGCGCACAACCATACACTTCGTTTAAAACGATCCTAGACCAAGAATTAGCAAAAAATAAATAATGTCCCCGTTTGTTTCTACTGCCAAAGAAAAGATTCTGACTCCTCGATCTCTTTTTTTTATTTTTTTTGTAACACTCTGTTACCTAAGCCTTACGGCATTTATACCCAACTATCGTTTGATTTTCTCAACGGTTACCAACAATTCTTCTCTTTTGTATAAAGTAACACTCATAACAGACCTGCTCACGGGAATCTTTTCAGCAATTTCGCCACTAGATATTGTCTTTTTGCTTCTCAATGGACTTTTTGTGGGACTCAATATTGTCCTGATTATCAAAACGTTAAAGACACTTGAAGGTATGGGAAAAATAAAATTGTCAGTTGGTGGCGCAACGCTTATTGGACTTGTTACAGCTGGATGCGGCGCATGTGGGTTTACTATTTTTTCGTTACTTGGTATATCAGCCTCATTTTCCTTTTTGCCATTTCATGGTATAGAAATCCATGTGCTGTCTCTTATTATTTTACTCTTTTCAAGCTGGTATATGATACAAAAACTTACCAAGGCTAAAATTTGCCAACTCTATTAAGAGGCAATGGTAAAATCAGAAGGTGGATTGTCTTCCTCTGCCCACTCTACCTGTACTTCTTTCACCTCTGCTAGAAATGGCCCTTTTTTGCACAAAGCGATAAGTCTCTCAATATTTTCCTGTTTTCCAAATACCTTTACTTCAACCGTCTTATCTATCATATTTTGCACCCACCCAGTAAGCCCCAATTTTCGAGCTTCTTTTTTCACAAATTGCCTATACCCCACTCCCTGGATATAGCCTGAAATAGTAAGAAAAGCTACTTTCATAATTTTCAAAAAACTAATCTTTAAAAAGGAATTATCTTTACTTTCTACTTGCGGGGAGGGATAAAATTTTTGCAGATCGCTTCTTGCTCCTTAAAAATATAGATAGGCTGCAATAGCGGAGCAAGAAAATTTTAATCCCGACCTCAGCAAGATTGATTTTACAGATCCTTCGACTCGCTATGCTCACTCAGGATGGGACAATTAAAAAAATTACTTCTTCGAAGTAACTAATCCTTTATCCTTCAATTGCTTCACCTTCCACATAAAAAGCGCGCCTTTATTGGTAGCCTTACTATCTACCACAAAGGAAAGCGCTTTTTCTAAGATTGCCCGGTGCTCTGTCTTTGCCATTTTAATATACAGGGATTTATGCTTTGGATCGTCTAATGCTTCTGATAAATGCACGCCAAAACTTTGAAATTCTCGGGATATATATTTGTCCCGTGTTGGGTCAAATTTCAAAAGGACTTGTTTGATAGACTGCATGAAGATAGTATAGCAAAGAAAACTCGAAAAAATTATTTTTTAGTTTTTGGTCTATAAATTGCTGGAGAAAGATCTGCTGGCTCACTGTCACCTGTTATATCCCATTGTGGATTACCGTACCCCTCAGGAGGACATCCATACGGCGTTCGTGATGGCGGTACTTGGGGCGTTTGGTCTGGGTCTGGAGTTGGGCTAGTTGGCTGTCCTGCCGGTCTCCCGTCATAAGCAAATTGTGGCATAGGTACAAATTTTCTTTCTAATGGCATATTGTTTCCTTTGAAAAGACTATACTACCCCATCTTTAAAAATGCAATACGTACTTTTACTTCGTGTTATACTTATTCATTGCAGCCTCCAAACCATCTTCCAGGCCCATCTGAAGCGCTTTGGAAGTATGAGTGAGTAATTCGCGCACCCGCGTATGCTCTTGGTGCGTAAAATTCCCCAAAACAAATGTATCAACACCTTTCACACTGGCTATTTCCTCGGGTCTACCAATTCCCATACGTATTCTCCAGAAATCTCCCATTGGAAATGTTTGCAAAAGCGACTCAATACCACGGTGTCCTGCCGACCCACCGCCACGGCGTATCCGAAGTTGCCCCAACTGCAAATCTACATCATCATGGACAACCCACATATCCTGAGGTGTTACGTGGTAAAAATCTGCCACGAGCTGTACTGCCATACCTGAGTTATTCATGTAGGTTTTTGGCTTGACCAAGATAACTCTTTCTGCCTTTGCGTGGAGCGGTTGCCAGGAAATTTCTGCAATATCTGCTTTAAATTTTTTACTGTTATCCCAATGCGTGTCTTTTAGAGGTTCAAAATCCTTCAGGAATTGCTCAAGTGCCATAAAACCAATATTATGACGTGTTTTCTCATACTTCTCCCCCGGATTGCCAAGACCAATGATAAGTTTCATATAAATAGTCTGCAGTCCTCCTGCATTGCTCCATGAGCCGTATTCGAACAGAATTGTAAAGGCGAATGGTAAAATGCGGATGGGCCAAGACCGATGATAAGTTTCATTACTGTTATTATAGCATGCGCTACAAGAGGTATTTATTTATAAAAAAAGTATATCTGTATCAAAACAGCATATACTTTTTCTTTTTTTCTTATTAATAGACTTACTTGTAATACGACTTAATCTGATATAACAAGTAGAATCCTATAAATGCGCCAATAACTCCTGTTACTGAAATCAGAAGTATCGATGAGAGAGTGCTTACAACTTCAGACCAGAAAAGCATATTCCAACCTTGCATTTTATGTGCTTTTGTCCCAGGGAATGCCGATAAAAGCAGAGCGCTGGAAATAAGAGCTAAAACAGCTGTCAAAAGTGATGTTGCTGTCCCTCCAATACCATTACCCAACATAACAAATGGTGATAACGCTGTGAGAATCCCAAGACCAGCAAGACTTCCTAAAATACCCAGAATACCAAAAATAAGTGCTACCCATGGTGTTATGCGCACCAATACATCTCGTGCATTTTTGGGAAGAGACGGAAGCTTACCAAACCAAATCTCCATTTTATCCATCCATTCATTGACTGTATTATTTTTTGCCATGTATACTCACCCCCTTCGCCCGCCATAATTTTAATGACCTCGTGTCGCTAAAGCTTTAGCGGTGGCACAAGGCGGGCTTCGGCGAGACAAGCCACCTTTTTATATTCTATATTTACCGTATCATTTACGCCTTTTAAAAGTCAATGCCTACCTGTTCTACAGGGTGTTTTACGCTGATTGTTTCTTCTTCGTCTTTATCATTAATCATTAATCCTTTATCATTTTTTTCTTTATCCCATATCTTTACTACTCCAAATACACCGTCATACCCTGGTTGTATTACAATATGTGCCTGTCTAACTTTTTCAATTCCCGCAGCCACCTTCTCCCCTCCAACTTTGGCAATTTCCTCAATGGGTATCTTCAGTAAAATATCAAATTCACTTCCCACCTCTTTTGTAAGGCTGTCAAAAATTACTTTTATTTTTGGACTACCAACAGGACTACCAATTGCCTCAGCAATAACCTCCTGGAGTGGCACGATTTTGACAAATGGCGGATGAATGGATGCTCGGTCTTTTATCCACACAAGTCCTTGAGCATTTGCAATGTGCTGTCCACCATCTTGTTGCGCAAGCCCGGTATTGGATGGTAACCCGGCAAGCTCTTGGACACGTCGCATTACTCCATCGGTTACTTTTCTATGGCACACCGGACATATTCCCCCACTTACCTTCTGCTCCTCAGGCGTCATTGTTACGTTACAATTTCTATGCCCTGAATAATGATATTTCCCTTCTTCGGGATAGAATTCAATCGTATATAACACCTTATTTGACAATAGGTGGTCGGCTGGAGAAGATAGGTTTGGATCAATCGAAGATTGAGTTGGGATTTTGTTGTCTATTTTCGATTTGCTATCCTCTACCCCCATCTTCAATTTCCTATTTTCTCTCGTCAAGGAGGGCTGCATAATAGCCTTGCGTATATTCTCATAACTCAAACTCTCAAGCCGGAAAACTGTTGCCTCCCTACCCATTTTTGCCGGGCTGTGAGCATCGGAAAAAGAAAGAATAGATCTATTTTGCAATTCCTCTATTTGCCAATTCATTTCCGGGTCTGAAGAAAGTCCGGTCTCAATACCATAGACCTTATCTGCCAAATCACCAAATGCGTCAGTAAGCGAGTCAAATCCCGACATAGCGCCGTATACCCCAAACCATGGCGTCCATACATGTGCGGGAATCAGCATGGATTTTTCATCAATTCCTAAAATAAGCTCAAGTAAATTCCGCGAAGACAGTCCAATGATTGGCCTTCCATCAGACGCAAGATTGAATCCTCGTCTGAGCATTTCTTGGTTAATTTTTTGGGCTGTTGCAATAGATGGCACCAAAACCAAGTTATGAATTCGTCTTCCCTTCCCTCCTTGGGTGTAAATACTGGCAATTTCAACAGAAAGTAAAAACCGAAGTTCCTTTTCATGCTTATCTTTATCATTAATCCTTAATCCTTTATCCTTCAATCTATATAGTCCATCTTCTGATTCTTCTAATTGACTTTGTATTTCCCGAATCCACAAGGGATGTGTCCAGTCTCCGGTTGCCAACACATCAATTCCTTTTTGTGCTCCTACGCCGGCCATCACAGGCAACGTCATTTGAGGCGAAACAGCGCGTGAGTACTTAGAATGTAAATGAAGGTCAGCAACTATATCTAACATAAAGACAAATTAACAACTCCAACAAGCTGTCCCGCATAATCGCCACCATGACGCATGCACGAAGAGCATGGGAATGGCAAGATTTGTGCTGGGGCGCGTGAGTACTTAGAATGTAAATGAAGGTCAGCAACTATATCTAGCATAAAGATATTCTAACAGAATCATGAAGACTGGTGAAGACATTAGGGTTGAGGAGGCTGTAACTGTGCACACTCTTCTGGTTTGTGTTGAGCATTAGGATGAACTCGGTTGTAAATTGCAAACAAACTATTTATTGCCCAATTAAGATTTGCATGGAAATCTCTTCCCCCCTTATCAGCATAAGGATCTTGCGCTTCTGCTAGAAACATATCTACTGTTCCCAAATCTTCTTTTTCAAATCCATGACTCTGTGTTGTTTGCTTTGCAAATTCAAAAATAGGACATGTTGCAACGCACTCTGGCACGAGTGTTGCCCCAGGTTTTCTATTTTCGGGATTCTGAAGCCATGATATACATAACGGTATCTTTTCTGTCATAGAAAACTTATAGCAAAAATGCTGTTGGTACGCAACTATTCTTCCTTGTGAATACCTACTGTTTGCCCAACAGAAAATTCTATCCCATCTGAAAAAAGGGTAAAAAATGCAGTATTTTCGATGCGTACTTTTCTAAAATCTTCATATGTTGCATAACCCAAATGGACAAGAAGTGTTCGCATAATCCCCCCATGGCAGACCACGAGTATTGTCTTACCCAAATACGCAACACTTGTTTCTCGTAAAAATAGCAAAAACCTTCCCACAACCTCCTCATCGCTTTCCATATCCGGATGATGTTTATAGGAAAAACGCTCTGCCTCCACCAAATCTTCTAATTTCTCCTCAAGTGCCCGTAAATCGACCAGATGCTTTGCCTCAAGAGGTCCAAAATTCCGCTCGCGTAAAAGCGTTGAAGTCTCAATAGCCAATTGCTTTTCAAGCGTAATAATTTCAGCTGTTCTTTTGGCGCGCAGCAGGTCTGACGAGAAAACCTTATCAAAATGAATATCGTGTAAAAGTTCTGCAACAGTATGTGCCTGTTTTTCACCTTCATCATTTAAAGGAATGTCTGTCTGGCCTTGGATAAGATGTTTTGCATTCCAGTCTGTCTGGCCATGACGGACAATATAAAAAGTAGTTTTGGAATTTTGGGACATGGAGTCTATTCTAACAGAAAATTTTTACTTTTTCCCTTGCTGATTATACATTTCAATCAATTCTCCTACGCTCGTCGCATCCTCTGCTTTTTTATCTTTATCCCGAAAGCTCACAAGTCTTGGAAATCTCAACGCATACCCTGCTTGGTCTATTTTGTTTATTTCTTTATCCTTTATCCTTAATCCTTTATCATTTGCTTCGTCTCTCCCGGCTGTGTGTATAGGGCTTCTTGTTATTTCATCTGCCAAGACCTCGATAACAATTTCTGGCTTTACCCATACAGAAGGTGTAATAACAGAGTCAACCCGCGCCGGCTTATGAGACATTTCTAACCCTTTTGTACGCTCCTGAATACTTTTCCACTCTTCATCGCTTAACCCTGTCCCAATTTTTGAGACGGTGACAAACATATCTTTTTTTTGGTCATACACTCCCACCAAGAGCGCGCCTGCTCCAAAAGCTGTCCTTTTTCCTCTTCCCACAATATATCCCAAAATCACACAATCTATCGTGTCTTTCAATTCCCCTGCTTGGTGACGCTTTAATTTTACCCAGTTAAAATTTCGTGCTCCTGCTTCATACACACTCGCCAGTTTCTTAACAACAATACCCTCAAGCCCTTTGGTAATTGCATCATCCAACATAAGGCTAAGCGTTTTTGCGTCTGAGATTGTTTGAGTTTGGGCTGGAAATAACACGTCGTCACTCATCACTGTTTTGTTTAATTCTTCTAGTCTTTTTTCAAGTGGCGCATCGATCAAAGACTTCCCATCCTTATAGAGGATATCAAAGACAAATGCTCTCAAAGGTAATTTAAGCGCTGTCTCTTCTATATTGTGCTTCCTTCGTCTCTTGGTTGTCTCTTGGAAAGGCAAGAATTCTTCAGACTCTGGATTGTATGCCAAAGCCTCAGCATCCAAAATCGCAGTCTTGGCTTTTATTTGTTTTCTTGCACCCGCTATAAGCTCGGGAAACATATGCGTCATATTTTCTAAATTACGGGAAAAAATAGAAATTGTATCGCCATTTTTGTGGATTTGCGTGCGAAATCCATCATATTTCATTTGGCTATCTACGGTCCCCATTTTTTCTATCACTTTCTCAGGGCTTGGAAGACGCTCACAAAGCTCCGAGCGAATCGGTTTGCCTACAGTCACACTCAGTTTTTCAACGTCGTCTACTGCCCTAATCGGATTTTTACTGCTCCATAGAGTCTTTGCAATAAGACCAAGGTCAGAGGTCCTATTGTATGCGCCTTCTAAGTAATGTCGCGCTGTTTTATCTCCTAATTTTGCAACAGCCAAACCGTCTAAAACTGTTGGGTCTCCAATACCAAGGCGCAAATTCCCCAAAGGAATACGCACCAGATATCGCGCAGAGAGCGTATCCACTTTTCGTAAAAGATCGGAAAGTAACGTTACCCTTTTCTCAACCGTACCTTCACCACTTGTCTTGGCAATTTGTGTGAGAATCTCCACAACTTCTATCACATTTATTGATCCTTTATCCTTAATCCTTAATCCTTTCGCTAACGCTTGCACGGTAAGCCCCATGTCGCCCAATCGATCAAATTCTATAAGAACATGCTCTTTTTCAATTCCATACGCTTGTGCTATTGCTTGTGCTACAGTTTTCTCGGCCATGCCTATTTCCAGTGCCTCAAAAAAAGGAGCCACTCTTCCCTGCACTAAATAAATAACTTTTTCTATCTCCTGCGGACTTTGAATTTCTTTAAAAAGCTGGGAAAGAATATCGATAAGAGAAAGCCTTGAGGACGTTTTTTCCAATTTTTCAAAATACGAGGCTAAATCGGAGAATTGCATACGTGTTGTTATAATAACATAATTATTTTATTTTTTGAAAAGCAATAAGATATTTATCGTCAAGGTTATCAGAATATACTCTCCTGGAAAGCAACACCCTAATGCTTCCTGCATCTTCCAACCCTTGTATATGTTTTGTAAGTTCTTTCATACCCATGTCGGTTTTTTTAGAAATAACGCAAACGCCTCCTACCACCAACTTTGGAATAATATTTTTTTCAATCCCTCCCTGGTAAACAATTGTTGGATCAAGACCAAGGCCAATAATAAGATGCTGATGCTCAGGAGTCCCTTGCGGATTAATAATATCTTCTACATAGGTAATATTATCTTTTGTGTTAAGTGTTCTTTTTCCTAACCCCCCTATAAAATCCTTTTCTAAATCTACAAGTGCGTCTTTTGAAATATCTAAAACCTCTTTATTTGGTTCGATTACCGTTAGTGCACTTTTTGGATATGCAAGTCTTATTGCGACAATCTCGACACCCCGCCCACCCACACCAATTGCAGTAACTGGGAGCAATTCGCTTCTTCTCGTAGGTTTAGGAACAGCATCCCGAATTGTTTCATGAGCTATCATGAGAATAAGATCATTTATTTCTTCTGCAATTTGTACGATTATTTCTCGTGCAATTGGTACGATGAGCGGGTCAATTTTTTCCGTAGAAATCTGAAATTTCTTTATTCCTTTATCAGCACTAAGATTTTCTGTTGGCAATTCACTCATAGCAGCCTATATTATAGCACTGTTCGTCTGATTTACAATTCCCTTGCAACGAATTCTCCTATAGTATAAAATACCACTCTATGCCATTGTGTCCATTTCATAATGAAAATTTTGCCCCAAATCAAAGATACAGAAAAGGAGTCGAAGGCACATATAATCCGCCACAAGATATCGTAACAGATACCGACTATCAACAGCGTCCGGAAGACCCATCTGGCGATTGCCTTGCAGAAGAAGAAGCAATAGGAGTACGAAATGACCCAAATCGCACAAGCGGCACCAGAGGAGTCTGTCGACGATGTGGATTTGTTGTATACACAAGACCTGTTGCCCAACAACCATAGGCGCCCTACTTCATGACATATTTTGCACCTTTTGTTACTCCTATTTTTTTGACAATACCAGCTTGTAAAAGTGATTTTACGTCCAAAAGCACTGCATCTTCGCTAATCATCGGGAATAATTGCTTAAAAGCCTGATTTTGCAAATACCCTGTTGCCTGAATGTATTCAATAATTTTCAATTGCCTATCTGTCAAAAGAATCGGCTTGCCTCCTAATTTTTGTTTCATCCGGCTATCCACAGACACGTGCTCCACCTTTTCTTTAATTTTATTCAACTCTACAGCTAACCCTTTTGTAAAATATTCTAACCACGTCGTGAGCACCCCTTCTTTCTCAACGCTTTGCAGACTTTCATAATACGCTCCTGCATCTGAATCGAAATATTCTTCCAATGAAAAAAATCGTCTGATATCATACCCCTCTTGAAAGAGCAAAAGTGTGGAAATTGCACGAGCAACCCGTCCATTTCCGTCGATAAAAGGATGAATTCTCACAAATTCATAATGAACAATTCCCGACCTCAATACTGGGTGAATATCTTTGCTTTCTGTGCTATTTATAAATGCAAGTAAATCGGTCATTTGGTATGAAACTTCCATGGGACTTGGTGGGCGAAAGACTACATCCCCTGTTTGGCTATTTTTAATAACAACCTGTGTTTTTCGATATTTTCCATACATCTCCTCGGGCAAAATTTTCCCAACAGTTAATGTATGAAGTTTTTGCACTAAGTCTTCACTCATATTTCCTGTCTCTTTTGTACTATCCGCATCCCCAATAAATTCAATCACTTTTCTATAGTTAATGACTTCTTGGATATCTCGCTCCCTTGCAATAACATGCTGTCCCATGACTACTTTTTCTGCCTGAGACAAATCCAATTCATTTCCTTCAATATGCGTACCATAGTGGACAGATCTCACGAGCGCATCCTCTTGAAATTTTTTCTCATAATATGGGAGAAGTGGCGCGTGGTCGATAACTTCTTTAGACGCTTCGATAACGCCGATGTTTTTGAGAATTAGGTTTGAAATTGTATATTTAGGATTATACATACTTTAATATAAAGAGCAGAAAAATTAGTTTATGGCTATAGGGGTGACGCGACTGAAATTCTAGCAGGAGTACAGGACACTTGCGCCACCACGAAGTGGGTAGAATTGTCCGAGCACTGCGAATTGAAGTAGCGGCAGGACCCCTGCCTCAGCCAAAAATCAATTTAAAATCTGCTATAATTATAGTCAAATGGCTACCAAAACACAAAATGCCACTCGCAAGAGAAGGCTTACGACCGAAGTTATTACCCAAATGCTCACTTTGGCCACAAGCGGATTTGGCCTAGTTGCAGCACTTGCATGGAATAATTTTATCCAGGAGATAGTGAATAATTATATAAAGAAATTTTTACCCTCAAATAGTGGAATTATTTCCCTTTTCCTCTATGCACTTTTGGTTACTATCCTGGCTGTTTTTGTAACACTGCAGCTAACCAAGATAAAAGAAAGATTGGAAAACTAAAAATTTAAAAGAGTGATAGAGTATATTTTTCGCCTGAATGAATGCTATGGCACAAGTAAAAAAATTGAAAATTAGCCTTGAATCAGTTGTTTCATGACACCGGGTATTTCATTCACTAAATCACTTGCATTAAAATAGAGTCCCATTTTTTTATACAGGCTTTCCCCTGCCTTCTTATTAATATAGCTCCCACATTTTGCAGCCAAGTACATATCATTTGTGCAGGCAAGTGCAGCAATAAGTCCTGCCAACACATCTCCTGTCCCGCCCTTAGTCATCCCCGCATTCCCTCCTTCGACCAAAACGCATTCTAATGGGCTACACACAGTATCTGTGTGACGCTTGAGTACAATAATTGCATTGTGAATTCCTGCCAAATCTGCAACATTGCCAGACAATGGGTCTAACTCAAATAATTTTTCAAATTCTCCGATATGAGGAGTCAAAATAACATGTCCTGCAAGAGGCTTGAGCCATTCTACGTCAAGCATTTGCAGTGCTCCCGCATCAATGATCCATTTTTTCTTTGGATATTTCGAAAGTAAATATTTCGTGAGATAATACGTCTGCTCCCCCTCATTCCCGATCTTTGCAAGATCTTTTGTATTTTGTATTTTGTATTTAGTATTTAGTATTTTTTCATCTGAGCGGACCATTCCTGGCCCGATTAGGATACAATCCGCTTCTTGTATATAATTTTCCAGGTTTTCTCGTGGCACCACAATTCCCCCTTGCCAGTCTTTTTTAATAGACTGCACAATCTCGTTATTCTCAGGCACAGAGGAGTAAAAGACCATGTCCACAATACGAGAAGCAATTTCTAAAGACCAAAGGCTTGCCCCGTGGAAAAGCTTGGATCCTCCAATTACCATCAACTTCCCATTTTGTCCTTTATGGGAAGTTTCTTGCGGAATAGAAAGTTTTTTTAGGTCGTTTGGATTAAATGCCTGCATACAAAAGTAATAGCTTTTTACTTTCCACTTTCAATTTTGATTTTTGCCTTTTGATTTTTTAACTATGGCTTTAATTCTATCATATGAATATCAAGGTTTTGTGGTAAAAATTCTTTGTGGGTTGTTGTCATAATGACTTGCTGCCCAGCAATTTTTTCCAAAACCAGCTCTATATGTCCTGTATCTAATTCTGAAAAAATATCATCCAGCACTAATAATGGCTTTACTTGTAATGCCTCTGCTGTATAAGCAATTTGAAGTAATTTAAGCTGAAATACCACAAGCCGTTGTTGTCCTCGAGACCCATAGGTCTTCACGTCTCGGGTCTTACTTTTTTTGTCTTTCATAAGAAAATAAAAATCATCCCTGTGTGGCCCAACAAGCGTATTTCCGCTGGCTATTTCCTCGGATTCATATTGTTGTAGCCTCTCCTGGGAAATAATGCTGTGGTCATAGATTATTGCAAATTCCACCACATCTTTTTGCGTTGCATTGAAGTATTCAATGAGTTCCTTTCTCTTTTGATGCATGATACTTCCATAACGAATCAGTAATTCATCCCAATATGCAAATTGTTCGTGATTTTTATACCCCATCTCGCGGGTCAGACGAAGCAATGCATTCCTTTGCCTAAGTGCTTTCTCATACCCACCTATTGCTTGATAATACTCTCTGTCTATATTCTGGAGCACATCATCTAAAAACTGTCTTCGTAAAGACGGACCTGCTATCACAATATCTAATTCTTCTGGCCGGAAGACAACGACTGGCACATGACCAACAAAGCCATTTCTCGATTTTCCTACCCCATTCATAAGAAATTTTTTCCCAAACCGTCCATTATTAATTTCCGGACTCAGCACAACCACTTCAAGCTTTGTCGAACTATCTCCTTCACCTAATTCATAATTCCTTATTCCTAATTCATTTTCCCCTATCAACCCTTGTACTCTGGCTATTTCCTGCTCAAATTGGATAAGCTCTCTATCTGACTGTCCACGAAAACTTTTTCCAGTGGATAAAAGTTGAATAGCTTCTGTAAGATTTGTTTTCCCTGCAGTATTCGGACCAACAACCACAGTCATATGCTCATCAAAATCAAATTTTGCCTGAGTATAATTTCTAAAATGTTGAAGGACTAGAGACCGTAAAATCATGGACACATTGTAACATAGATGTTTTGGATGGAACTCGGATGGTACTCAGTTAGTCTGATATATCGAGTGCTATCTGAGTTTTATCTGAAGCTATTCTATTACTGTACCAAGAAATTTCCGACCAAGAAGGTAGTTTTTAATATTTTCAAAATCATCCCCACTCATCACAACAACTTTTATCCCTATTTTTTGAGCCATTTTCGAAGCAATTGGGTCAAATGGCGCATTCATTCCCGGCTTCCATGTGTCTCCCACAAGTTTTCTAAATGCTTCCCAATTGATTGTATCAATTGGCTTGGCAGTGCTGTCAAAACGTGGATCTGCAGTATATACCTGGGTAATATTGCTCAGATTAAGAATCGTCTGTATATCATAATCTTCACATAACATAACTGCATCGTAATCTGTTGACCATCCCGGCATCCACCCAGATGCTACTATTACCGGTTGTGTTGCCTTCATAATACTGTCATAATGCTCGATTATTTGGGGATGGGCAATATCATGGAAGATTGTACGGACAAGATGTGCATTGAGTCTGGTTGCATGAATTCCAAGCCAGTCCAAATCCTCGTTGGTTAATTTCCCAATAACTTCCTTTCCAGCATCTCTGTAGTGTCTAGCAGTCCCGCCTCCCCCAATAACCAAAAAAAACTGTCTCGCAGGGTGTGCGGACAGTTGCTTTCGAATAAATCGATTCAGCTTAATTAAAAACTTCGTATCAATGCCCCCGTTGGGGACAATAAGCGAGCCTCCGATAGAGATGACAACTTTGTCAGGATATATTCCCATAGCCTTTTTGCGTATTGGAAGTAGAATAGCATAACACAGAAGAGGTTACAAGAGAAAAAGGAAATTATTTCGCAAATCCTGGAAGAAAACCCCATCCAGATCTTCTCTCACTTCGTTTAAATTCAAAACCATGAACAACAATGTGTCCAACGATTGTTTCTGCCGGACTAACTTGTAATACTTTATCAGAAGCTCCCTTTTTTTCTCTTCTTGCATCCCGGGATTTTAACATTTCTGCTATATCTGATTCAAGATGCTGAGTAAGTGTTTCAATTGTTTCTCCTGGCTTTCTTACTAACTCGGTGAATAAATATGCACTAAGTAAGAATCTCGCCATATTAGCTCCATTGCTCTGGTCTCTTAATAAAACACAATTATTAATACGTTGATCTATTTGACTAACTAAAAGTTCCTCAGTAGATCGAGCTTGGATAAAGCTACCTATTCGTTGAGAAATATTTCCATAAGGATTTAACAGCGGAGGACGAAATGTTACACGAAATATTTGTGCCAGTTTCGCCTCCCAATCTTCAACAGACCTGATTGAATTAGGATCAATTCGACAAATATCTTGTCCGTTTGGATCACCCCCGAGGACTTTGAGATTAGTATTCGTTTCTGACATATTCTTCACTTCCTTGTGAAGAACTTATTGTACTCTAATTTTTTTTGCTGTCAAGAGGCAGATTATAGGATGTTATGAAACTTTTTATGAAGGTGGAGTTTGTTGTCTAGCGCTTATTCTTTCACCAACAGATGTCACTCTTCTCTCTCTACCTGTAGGTGTATCTTCATGAATAATAATTGGTATACTTTCTACTTGTAAAGGCCCCCTCACCATTGCAGTTTCTTGACGCCGCCGATTGAATAATCCATGCAAACGCTTAAACTGAAGAAAAATCTCTCTCATATATCAAGTGTGCTCTTCTTCTGTCATTCTTTCTTGACGCATATCAGACAAAACCAGACTACTATCCTGATAGTATCTCTGCCTATGTGTCAGACTATCAAAGCCACACAGGAAAAAAAGAAGAAAAAGGTAAGAAGGTTGCAAGAAGATTAGGTATGCTTGGTAGGTGGTACAAATTTTTGCTTGAATTCTACAAATGCTTTTTGAAAATCTTCACCTCTTTCCGGAAGCATCTCTTGTACTGCTTGAATAACCCCAGGACCAAATGCATCAAGCGCATAAAGTTGTCTATCGGCAAAAAAACCCGCAGCATGATTACCCCATCGTATTTGCCAATCTTGATGATGACGTATATCTTCTCGCAAAGAAGAGGAATATGCATGGTCTTGACCCGTTGCTTTTTCGAGAACTTCCATTACATGTGGTGCAACAAGTGTAAGCACAATGTCTTGAGGAATCGAGGGTATTCTAAATCCAAACTGTTCTTTTGCAGCAGTCAGAGCGTTTTGAATAAAAGGATATCTACTTCTATTCTCTGTGCTAAGAATCTCTAGTACTATTCCTCTTAATGCTTTTCCTGCTGCTTGCGCAGGCGAGCTACCTGTTTCCTGATGTGTTTGAGCACGAGCTTTGATATCGTCTTGTATCAGTTGCACTTCTTGAGAAAATGCTGCTTTTGGATTTTCAAATGACCCAATTGCTTCTACTACCCCATCTGCTTGCCTAATAAGACTTCCAATTTGTTCAGCGCGCTTTTGCAACTGCTCTGGCGCTCTCTTGTCAATTTGTTTATTGACAAATCGACGCCCTAGCCCAGTGGGAATACAAGCGTTGCTGCCAACATTCCTGTATCTATTCCATGTAAGACAGGAACAAATGTTTTTGCAGCTCGCCGAAGAACTCTTCTTTCGTCTCGCGTTAAATCAACAGGGGTTATCTCCGGAGTCTGAATAATTTTTTCAATAGTGGGAATTGCTGCAGCTGCGGTCTCCACTTTTGGAGCTAATCTCTGTGAGAAACGAACTCCACGACCAGCAATATATCCTCGAATCCAATCTATCTTACCAGCCAGACGTATTGCTGCTTCTGTTGAAATTCCTGCTATCGTCTCTATTGGAATATCAGAATTTCTACCATCCCGAAATTCACTATGAAATGTAGATTGCTTCTTACCCTCCACCATCTTGTAAATAGTATACACGAATTCCCAAAAAAGATATCTTATTATTCGTACTGGTTTACAATTTTCTTCATTTGACTCATAAAATGTTCTTTGCTAAATTTTTTTGCTTGCGCAACACATGCTCTTGGGTCAATTCTTGCATGCTCAAATTTCTTCAGCGCGCTGACAAGACTCCCGACACTCAGCGTATCAAAAAATATTCCTGTCGCCCCATTAATAACTGTTTCTTTAAGCCCTCCGGAGCGATAGGCAATAACCGGTGTCCCTACTCCCATTGCCTCCACTGGTACAATACCAAAATCCTCATCTTCTGCAGCCATAATAAATGCTTTCGCGTCTCTCATTAATTGAAGTTTCTTCTCATCTGTTACCTCCCCCACAAACTCTATATTCTCTGCGTCATTGCGAGTGTAACGCGGCAATCTCATTTTATTTAAGATTGTTTCGTCATTCTGCATTGCAGAACTCCTCGCAATGACGAGCGAACGAAGTTCTTCTCCGTATCCGGCAAAGCCTTTGCCAAAGATTTTTAAAGGCACTCCCAATTCTTTACATGCCTTGATAATAAGGTCTATATGCTTTGGCCTGGCCAGACGACCCCCACATAAGTAGTATGTATTATGTAGTGTGAATTTTGTATTTTTTTTGCCTAATTCCTTATTCCTAATTCCTAATTCTTGTGGCGTTGCCACAGGTGGATATACCACAATACTATCTCTCCTATAAAATTTCTTAATTCTTTGCGCCACATTGTGTGAATTCGCAATAAATACATCAACATTTTCAGAGGACTTAAAATCCACAACCCGTAAAATATGATTGGCAATAGCCGCAAAAACCCGTACAAGAAGGTTATTACTAAAATCTCTTGCAGTTGCATATCCATATAGATATCGAGGGGGCGTATGGCAATAACAGATGACTTTTGTCATCCTGAGCGGTAAAGCTGAGCTCTTCGAGTCTGAGCCTGAGGGCTCGTCCTTCAGAGTCGATTGGGTCGAAGGATCTTTTTTGACGCTAATAATATTCGGGTTATATGCTCCTGTCGCACTCACAATCACAACGTCAAAATCTGTAAAATCAAAACTCCGAAAAGCCAAAGGCGCAAGAAGACGAAATACACTAATAAGTTTTTCTTTATACGGTATTTTCTGAAGAAAGCTTGTACGAATATCCCACGATGCAAACCTTTTTTTATGAGGCCCTAAGAAATCAGGACAGTACACGGTTGTATATACTGGCGCGTGAGGATATAACTCATGCAATGCCTCCAGTACTCTCTCTGCCCCACCATATTCTTTAATGTAGTCGTGCACTATGGCTACTCGTGGGTTTTTCATTGGATTAGTATACACTATAAAAGCTCCAATTGAGCACTCACAGACTGAGGATCTTTTTTCCTTGGCTCGCCGGAACTTTTAGTGAAGGCGGCTTTGTTTCCTTTAGGAACATCCCCTTTCCCTAGCATTCTTTTTTTTAGACTTTCAAATCCAAATCCGTCAAAGACTTCCTCAAATTTCTTAAGGTTAAATTTTGCAACATCACACTTTTCAAGCTTTAAATGTACTGGTGCGTCGGTTACAATCGTAGCCAATTTTTTGGCAAGAGAGGCTTGTTCGGCATCATTTGCCAACTTTTCCCCAATTTGCGGAGGTAATTCTGCTATTCGTGTATACAAACTCTCAAACGTTCCAAATTTTTGGAGCAAATTGGAGGCTGTTTTTGGCCCAATTCCACTAACTCCCGGGTAATTATCCGATGCATCGCCCACAAGCGCTTTGTAATCGATAAATTGAGAAGGCTTTACTCCGTATTTTGCCTCTACTCTACCTTCATCAAAAAGCATTGTCTTGGTAATGCCCACAAGCGGCATGAGTATCTTCACATGTTCATTCACAAGCTGTAAAAGGTCTCTATCTCCTGTAAGAATAATCGTCTCCAAATCTTTTTCTTTATCCTTTATCCTTAATCCTTTATCTTTCGCTTGCCTAGCTAGCGTTCCAAGTAAGTCATCTGCCTCATACCCTTGCACGCCAAATAGAGGGATTCCTATTTCTTCCAGTGCATTTTGAAGCCGTGGTACTTGAGGCGATAAATCATCAGACATTTTTGGACGGTTTTCGTGATATCCCGCATACATATTCATCCGAAACGTCGGCGCACCGCGGTCAAAACAAATTGCTAAATATTCAGGCTTCATTTCTTGCAGAAGCTTAATCATCATTGCAAAAAATCCATAAATTGCGTTGGTCGGATTACCTTCTTTGTCGGTAAAATTTGGCGGGTATGCATGATATGCCCTGTGTAGAATTGCATTTCCGTCGATAAGCAGAAGTCGTGACATAGAAAGATTATAGCATGCATCCAATACCCAGTATTTAGTATTTTCTGTTAGAAGCGTTGTTCGCGAGATGTTAACTCTATCTGTTGAAAAGACAGGGATGCATTGTTTTGTAAGTGAATCAAAAATTGGCGTACTTCTTTTGACACAATACTTTTATGGCCAATTTTTGCTTAGAGAGGAGGATTTTTACTTTGAGTTTTTGCAAAGGCTGCCGAACGTCACCTTGCAAAATAATGCACCCTGACTGAACCAAATAATATTAGGCCTTCTTTGCAAGAAATGGGGAGACTACTTTTGGTTTTTCACCCATAAGCGCAGCGAATTCATCTGCTTCCATTGTCTCTTTCTTAAGTAGTTCTTCTGCAACTTTGGCTAACTCTTTTTTGTATTTCTTAAGCACTGCAACAGCTTGCACATACCCGGAGTCTAAAATCTTTTGTACCTCTTTATCAATTCTCCCAAGCATCTCTGGAGAAAGCGCACGACTTTCATACATATACCGCTTCTCAACATCTAAATTAATTGCTCCCAAATCGCTCATCCCCCACTCAACCACCATCATCCGCGCTACCTCGGTTGCTTTTTCGATATCATTGCTTGCGCCTGTTGTCATTTCATCAAAAACAAAATTCTCAGCAGCTCGCCCTCCCATCATCACCGCAATTTGTTCCATAATAAAGGTTTTGGTCTCATGGGATCTTTCTGTTGGCTCCATCATCGTGTGCCCCAGACTCATTCCACGACTCACAATAGATACCCTATGCACTGCATCCATATGGGGCATATACCAAGACACCAATGCATGGCCACCCTCATGGTATGCGGTAATTTTTCTATCTTCATCTGACTGCAAACGCTTTTTTTCTGGTCCCAATTTTACCTTGGTTGCCGCTTCTTCCAAATCTTTCATATCAATTACCTTCTTATTTTTTACTGCGGCACCAATTGCTGCTTCGTTGAGCATATTCTCCAAATCCGCACCACTAAAACCAACTGTTCGCTTTGCAACTTTTTCCCAATCTACTGCTTGTGGTAAGCCTACCGAACCATCTGCAAATGGTTTGCCTTTTGCATGAATAAGTAAAATTGCTTTTCTCCCCTCAATATCAGGCATATCAAGCGTTACTTTTCTATCAAATCGTCCCGGTCGAATAAGCGCAGGGTCCAAAACATCCGGCCTATTTGTCGCAGCGATTACCACAACCTGCTCATTTTGGGTAAATCCATCCATCTCCACCAGAATTTGATTGAGCGTTTGCTCACGCTCATCGTGCCCACCCATAAGCCCACCGCCACGTTGCCTACCAATGGCATCAATTTCATCGATAAAAATAATTGCAGGCTGGGATTTTTTAGCAGTGTTAAAGAGATCTCGCACACGAGATGCTCCAACGCCTACCAACATCTCCATAAATTCACTTCCTGCCATGGAGAAAAAAGTTACCTCTGCTTCACCGGCCGTTGCCCGCGCAAGCAGAGTTTTCCCTGTACCACTTGGGCCAACCATAAGGACTCCTTTTGGCGCACGCGCGCCCATTGCTTTGTATTTTGCAGGGTTTTTGAGAAAGTCAACAATTTCAAAAAGCTCCTGTTTTGCTTCGTCCACTCCAGCAACATCTGCAAAGGTGACTTTGGGATTATCTTTATTGAATAATTTTGCTGAGGATTTTCCAAAAGAGAAAATAGATTCTTGTGCACCGCGGGCTTGGCGGAAAATAAAGTAGAAAAAAGCAACCATCAGGATAATTGGCAGAATCGATGAAAGGATATTGACCCAATTCCCTATTCCTGAATTATCTTTTATATCAATTTTTGTCTTGTCCAGCGTAACACCAGCATCCTTAAAAAGGGTATACACATTGGACGTTGCCTCTTTTGTAGACAACACGGTCTTGTCTTTTTCCGCGACAGTCAATTTTGTATCCTCAACAGTAATACTTTTTACTTTTCCGTCTTTGACATCTTGCACCACTTGGGAGAGCGGGACCGATGTTGCACTTTGCGCATTTTGATTGAGCCCTGCAAATAAAAACATCAAAAAAAGAAGCAAAACTCCGTAGAGAAAAACATTTTTCCAGGAAAAATTGAGTTTTAGTTTGACAATTTTATGTTTGTGATTCTTCTTGCCGTTGATAGCCATTGTACAGGAGAGTATAGCATAGGAAACACTCTTATGCCAACCTCTATTCGTGGGTAATGCAATAGAGATCTTTTTTTAGTTGTATCAAGCCATCCCTCTCCAAATTGCGCAGGATATGGACATAACGATTGCGGTCGATAGTGTGGTCTATGTTTACTTGTTGGAAAAGATTTTCAAATGAAAGTTTTTTGTCCTCGAGTAATATCCGTATGGTACGTCCTCGGAAATATCGGTCCGAATCTTTAAATGGAGATTGTTTTGTTTGGCCGAAGTCAATTTCGATGTGACGAAGAAAGGCTGCGCTATAATCCATAAGCGCTTGATTCCATTCGTATGCTTTACCCTTTGGCAAAATTTTATCTGCAATCTCTTGAATCTCCTCCTTTGTCATCCCGAACTCCCTTTTAGTCATCCCGGACACGCTTCGACTCAGCGAGGCGAGCTCCGATCCGGGATCCATTTTCCCTTTGTAGATTCCCGCTTCTCGAGCCTGAGCGACCTCGGAGTCGATGACCTTCGCCTGCGCTTCGCCGATAGCTTCGGCAAGGCGAGTAGAAGTGGCATTGGAACTTATTTGAAATTTGAAATTGGATATTGGAAATTTCGTCAATATCACCTTTCTCACATTCGTATCCACCACTGCAATTTGCTCGTGAAATGCAAAGCATAGGATTGCTCGCGCAGTGTATTCCCCTATTCCTGGAAGTTTTTGTAATTCTTTTTGCGTCTGAGGAAATTTTCCGCGTAAATCCGTTGCAATAATCCGCGCCAATCGTTGCAGATACAGTGCTCGTCTGTTATATCCAAGCCCAGACCACATCTCCAAAACATCGGCTGGTTTTGCTTTGGCTAAAGATTCAAGCGTCGGAAATCGCTTCATCCATGCTTCATATTTTGGAATAACCCTGCTCACTTGTGTCTGCTGTAACATCACTTCGCTCACTAAAATTTTGTAAGGATCCCGAAAGGATGCACCGGAATCACCATCAGTCACGACAGGTACGTCCCTCCAGGGAAGATCACGACGATTTTTCTTGTACCAATCCAAAATCTCCTTTTGAAACGCGTTAATTTGTCTTGGGGTAAGCTTCATCGTCATTATGTGCAAACCAAAAGGTTCTTCTCCTGTCATCCCGGGCTCCTTTTCTGTCATCCCGGACTCGATCCGGGATCCAATAGATTCCCGCCTTCTCGCCTCGCGCCAGAGTCGACGCTAGGCGCGGCGAAGCGGGCGCGGGAATGACAAACACTGATGTCAATTATTCTAGCAGAAAAGAATTATTACAGAAGTAGGCCCATTTTTTCTTTGACTTCGCGCAGTGTTGCTTGGGCAATTTTCTGACATGCTTGCCTACTTTTTTCTAAAATTTCCTCAACAATTTCCGGATACTCTTCATAGTATTTTCTCTTCTCTTGAATTGGCGTAAGTTCTGCAAAAATTGCATCTGCCAAGACTGATTTCATGTCACCATACCTAATGTTACCTGATTCATAATCATGTTTAAATTTTTTGTGCAAATCATCATGATTAAATAACGCCAGTAGTGTAAATAAGTTTGCAACTCCACCGGTTTTTGGCACTTCTCCGCCCAGTGTTCCGGAGTCGGTTGGGACTTTTGCTAATTTCTTTTGTATCGTCTCCAAATCATCAGAAAGGGAGATATAACTCTCCTCAACTGTCTTACTCATCTTTCCCTGTCCGGTCAAAGACGGTACATATTCTCCGATAGTCTTATATCGTACTGGTTCTGGGAATGTCTCTCCATATAGCGCATTAAATTTTCGTGCAATTTCCCTCGCGACTTCTAAATGCGGCTCTTGGTCAAGACCAACCGGTACCAACTCTCCTTTATAAAGCAAAATATCTGCAGCCATGAGGATGGGATAATTTAGGAGTGCCACGGTAACATTCTTAGGGTATTGTGCCTTTTTCTCCTTAAATGTTGGCAAATCCTCAAGCGGAGCTAATGGATAGACAGTTGCAAGAAGGTATGCAAGTTCTGTATGCTCGGGAATTTGTGACTGAATTTCTATGCTACACTTCTCCGGGTCCAATCCAGCAGATAAGTAATCCAATATCACGTCCCTAACTTGCTGCTTGAGTGTTTTTGGATTATATGGGGTTGTCAGTACATGCAAGTCAGCCACAAAAAAAATACAATCATACTCTTCCTGAAGCGCTAACATACCTTTCGCACCGCCCAGGTAATTCCCCAGATGCAATCTCCCTGTTGCTCGCATTCCCCCAAAAACTTTTTTCCTATCCATATAATTCCTTTCGCTGTCATCTCTTCGAGCCTGAGCCTCAGAGCCGAAGGCCTGAATTTGCCCGCCATGAGCGAGGCCGAATGGTTTCAGTATCTCGTTCTTAAATCTTGAATCTTGAATCTTGAATCAATTTAATGAATTCGTGCCCCTGGTTTCACCTTTTTCTCAGGCACCATTAATACTATTCCCCCATCTTCACTATCTGTTGCCATAATCATTCCCTGAGACTCGTATCCTTTAAATTTCCTTGGCTCTAAATTTGTGCAAACAGCAATTTGCTTTCCCACCAAAACACTAGGATCCGGATAAAAAGGCGCAATTGCCGACATAATCTGCCTCACATCTCTCTCGTCATTGCGAGGCGTCTCGCCTTTGGCGGACGACGCGGCAATCTTATCATTTGTCATCCCCGACCCGCTTCGACTCAGCGAGGCGAGCCTGATCGGGGATCCATTTTCTTTTTCTATAGATTCCTGATCGGAGTCAGGAATGACAGTGGGAAGCATCCCAAAGTCAAAAACAAGCTTTATCAACCTATCTGCCTCAGGTATCTTCTCCGCCTCAAGCACCGTGCCTATTTTTATTTCTACTTTACTAAAGTCATCTATGGTAATCATGCTCATAGTTTATCACATTCTTTCGACTTATTCAGTAAATCTCTTTAGACTAAATCTAGATATATCAAAACTTACTTTTTCTCCTAAAACTAGCTCTGACATTAGTTTGCCGAAAAGCGGAGCAAACTTAAATGCCTGACCTGCTCCGGCTATAATATATGTATTTTTGCTTATTTTGTCTAGAATAAATTCTTCATCTGGTGGCATTTCATACATACACACTTTTGTCTTGATTATCTTCCCATCAGCAAGCTCTGGAATAACGAGTTGTAAATATCTACGGGTTTCGCGTACAAAAGCTTTGCTAACTATTCTATTGACCTTATCAGGATCAACTTCTTTACCTATATAATGATTCCCTATTTTAATTCCATTTCCGTTGTGCATTGGGACTCCATAAAATCCAGTATTAATGTCTAGAAATATTGGGAAGTTGGTTTTGCTTCCACTTTTAGGAAGTATATATATAAGTTCCTTTTTAATAGGAAGTATTGGAATTTTCTTCTCAAAGAGTTTTCTTGTCCATGCACCGCAAGCAACAACAATTTTTTCCCCTGTAACTATTTCTCCATTTTCGAGAAATACTTGATGGTTTTGTATTTTAGTTACCTTTTTATTTTCAAGTATAGTTACCCCCTGTTGCTTTATAAGGTTAATTAACACATCCACTGTGGAAGATGCTTCGAGAATACCTGCATTTTCATCTACCATTCCAAAATTACTCATAAATTGGGGGTAACAAGTTTTTATATCCTTCTGTGTGAGAAGGCTTGCTGAATAACCTAATTCCTCGAGTAAATTAACAGCAGCAATGTGGTGATCATTGGTATCGTTTCCTATATAATTAGCTTTTATTTGTTTTGCAAGCTGGGTCTGTTTCTCTTGTAGAAAAGCGTGGTCTGTTTTTCCAGGAAAGAATGCAGGAAAAGGAAAAAATAATTGTTTTCCAGATATTTTTTCTAATGCTTTATATAATGTAACGCTCGAAATTGCCATTTTTGTCTTTAATACATCGTTGCCATGGGCAAATTTTAGTATTCTTGTGGCATCATAGGATGAATTAAGGCTATTTTGTAATAAAAACTGGTCAACAATAAGAACTTTTTGTCCCTTTGTCGACAGATAATATGCCGTTGCACAACCCAATACTCCTCCCCCAATAATAATAACGTCGTACTTCATCTCCCCCTCCTTATGCCACCAGAACCAAGCCTTGGCAATAATGAAAAGAACTCCGTCATGAGTTGGGGAGTTGCCAGATTACCGACAACATTATTCATAATGAGTGTGCAGGATTTCGCAGGCTTGAGATCTTCCGGTCTTTCCAACACTAATACGACACCTTTTTGTGATTGACCTTGTCTTATGCTTACATGAAAGCCTTTTGCTGTCATTATTTCTGCAAGGCTTTGCGGGTTAAACCACGTTGAAATAAATAAGGAGGTTGGCTTATTAGTGACTTCACTTTGCTCATCATGGCTAATGTGAACTCTCAAACCTATCATTTCTGGATTATTTGTAGAGTACTCTCGTAATTGTTTTCGTATTGCTTCATAATCATTTGATGCCTTGTATGCGACAATGGGTTCTCCTTCTATAAATGCTCCATCTCTAAAAAATAGTGGTAACACTTTTGTATTTGATCCTAGTATTTCTCTCATTTCTTCACCATATTGATCAAGACCAACCAACTCACCATCATTCTCTTTGTCGTTGTGAAGCAAACAATCTAAGTTATAAACCCCCATAATAATGGGTCCTGGTGCACTGATAATATCTGACGGAATTTGTTCAAGAGATTGTTGCACTACTGAATAGGTATCAGTCATTCCAGATTCATGAAACGACCTAAGTCTTGCTTTCGCACCCTGCAGGAATTGTGGCGCAATGTCTACGGCTGTAACATGAGAGAAATGCAATGGTTGCTGCAATATTTCTTGAGCATAGTGGATAGCTGCTTCTTCTCGAAAGGCTGTTGCACTACCCAATAACAATAAATCTGCTTCATTTGGATCAAATAATTCAGACATTGCTCGTCCTATAAGGACTATTTCTTCATGCTCAAACATGCCTTGCGATGAAGATGCTTGTTCAAACACTGTTGCTGGAACTTCGCTCCACATGCGTTGAATTTGTGCTTGTTTTGTCAGTATGTCTCTTGATTCAATAATCATAATTTTCCCCTTTCCTTCTCATCAAAACTTATCCCTCTACCCACAGTTACCCTGTACTGCACTCCTGCATCAGGACCTTCTATTTCAGAAATTATGCTTCCCGCTCCTAAACTCCACCCATTTCCACCTATTTTATTCAATTGAAACTTTCTATTTGGAATTCCATCAACGGTAAATATTCTTAGACATTGCCTCCCCTGTGCTAAATGAAGATGCTTTGCTTCATCTGATAAACCATATTGTGGAAACATAGATGAAAATCCGAAAAAGTCTTCGAATTTACCTTCCTCGGGAGTATCCTGAAGATCTTCACATGCTCCATCAAGATTCACAAATCGTGTATAAAACGTTACTGACCGCTCTTTATTTCTTTGTATATCTCCAATTTCTTTCATATTTTTCCTTTCCATCAAAAAACCTCTCGTGCTTGAGAGGTTCTCGTAATCGTTTGTAACGCAACGGAATTAACCTCTCAAGAAAGAGAAGTTGACTGCCAAGAATTGGCTGTCATCCCGAATTTATTTCGGGATCTAGATTCTGAAATAAATTCAGAATGACAAATTGTCCTTACTTCGTTATTCATAATTCTTAATTCTACTATACTCATATTATTATAAATCTTCCTTGTTTTATCTCTCCTGCTCCCCGACTTACTGTTGCAACCCCGACGCCTAACTTTGCTGCAATTGTGTGTTGCCCCATTCCTTTTTTTAACAATTGAACGATTCGGATACGCTCTGCAAACTCTTCAATTTCTTTTGGTGTCATAAGTCCCAAAAGCAAATTTTCCATTTTTTCCCGGCTTTCAGCTTTCATTAACGTCTGGACTAACAGAATAGTATCATCCTCTTCAGTATCTCGTTTCTTTCCACTGTCAAATAGAAAATTCCTCATATCAATGATTTCATCATACTAGTATGCTGAAAGGATGTCAAGAGGGGAAAATATTAGTTTGAAGCAGACTTGTAAAGCTCATCATGAGTACCTAAAGTAGTAAAATAGACAACCAACTCATCGGCAAATACTACTTCCTTATATACTGCTCTAAAATCAGCGGTAATATTTATACTCCTATATCCCTGCCATTCTCTTGTAAGCTCGTGGTTATGTAGTGACAAATCGTCTGGATTGTTGGAGAAAACTATTATTACTTTTTTGAAGTCTTTTCGAATTCTTACGTTCTGTTTTTTAAGCTTTGCGAGAAATGCTTTGGTATATTTTATGGTCATATACCTTGCTTCTCAAGCCACGCTACGGCTTCCTCACCAGTTTTAAATCCAGGAGAAACTCTACCTGCTTTTATATCCTTTTCTGCCTGCTTCATTGCTCTTATAAGATATGGGCTTGGCTCTTCATCTAAATGGAGTTCTATTTTTCGTGTCCGTATTACCTGTTTCAGATACGCATTTACCAAGCTACTCAAACTCATCCCAAATTCACGGGCTAATGCTTGTGCTTTCTTTTTTACTTCTGGTTCTGTTTTAGTAATAATAACTGCGGTATTCATACTTTATATATACTTAGTATATCTACTATATATACCCTTGTCAAGAACAATAATCTAAAAATCTATGGTAAAATCTATTCATGCGTTTGTGGATATTTGACTTGGATGGTGTTATTACAGACTTACAGCTAAAAAAGATTATCAATCCCAATTTGCTTCCCACTCTTTCTGGACTGTTGGAAAAAGGAGACGCTGTTGCGTTAAATACCGGACGCGGACTTCCTTTTATTCGTCAGCAAGTGCTCTCTCCTCTGCGTACATATCTTCTCCAGCACCATCAACCAGAATCTCTTTTACACAAATTTATGGCTGTTGGAGAAAAAGGCAACGCTTGGATAAAAGATGAGACGGATAATTTTGATATGGGTACTGCAGTGCCTAAAGATTTTACCCAAGAGGTGAAAAGCCTTGTGGAAAGAAATTTTGCAGACACGATGTTTTTTGACCAAACCAAACGCACTATGATATCTTTGGAAATGCACACGGGCTTAGACTTAGACCTTTTTGCAAAAGCTACATCAGAGCTTCTTCCACTTTTAGACAATTTGCTCCAAAAGCATCGGCTCAAAGACTCTTACAAGCTAGACCCAACGGTAAGTGCTGTCGATATCGAGCACCTCACCTCTGGCAAAGCACGTGGGACAGATAGGATTCTTCGTTGGCTAGATGAGAAAGGATTTACCCCTGTACACATTACAACCTTTGGTGACAGTTTGGCAGATTTGGGAATGGGAGAAGCATTACAGGCAAGCGGCAAACCCTTTACATTTGTTTTTGCAGGAGACCCAATTATCCTGCCCTCAACAGTTAGCTTCCCAATAATTTTTACAAAAGAGCGATATGATAAAGGGGCTTTAAATTTTCTGAAAACTGTGTAATAGTATTCTTACTTGATTATTACTATTCCCTTATAGTATAATAACATATGGTTATCCCAAGCTCCCCCATAGGGGGACCAAGCGACCAACCAAAAGATACACTTTACATCCCCTTCTCTTTCTGTGGCCAAAAAATCCAACTACAAACTGGTATTTCATTTTTAAGGAGGTTTGCATGCCTGTAGGCGAATTTCCTACAATTGGTTCAACTTCTCCTCTCTCGGAAGTTTCTGCATTGCCACTTACCAGTCGTGGGCTAGATCATGGAGCCACTCCACGCCCTCAGGAACCAGAACATTACACACCTGAACGACTAGCGCTACACGGACAATTCTTTAGCAGGTTGATAGAAAGATTTGGTCTTACAAAAGTACCTAATGCAGATATCGTTGCTGTTATGCATATGTTCCCTGATGCATACCCCTTTATTGCAGCAATGCAACAAATCGCTGATATTCACACTATTATTCCAAAACGCCACTCTATAAAAGCTGACGTGCGTGACAATTTGCAAGAAGTGGGACTTCCTATCCAACGATTAGCACGTGATGAAGTTAGAGTTATTGTGAGCTCAATTACACATCCTACTGTGTTTATGGACATCGGTGGTTGGTTTGCAGATATTATTCCCCAATTGCAAGAAGCTGCAGGGGAAAATTTTCGTGGGGTTGTAGAGGATACAGAAAATGGACATCAAAAATATATCGATACTGCCCTGGACTTTCCCTATCACAGTGCTGCCAGAAGTCCTCTTAAAGAATATGAAGATAAAATAGTCGGGCGAAATATAGCTGATGCAACAGAGGATGTTTTAGCAGAGCTTAAGACAAGTATTCAAGGACTAGAAGTTGGGGTAATAGGATATGGAAAAATAGGAAGATCTTTTGCATCAAGAATGCGAGAAAAAGGAGGAACTGTGAATGTGTGTGATATTAATAATGATCTTCTTAGACGAGCAGCCTCTGCAAACTTTGTGACAAGGGACAAAGCAAGTGTCTTGGCAGAGAGTGACATCATTTGTGTTGCAAATGGCAATAAATCTATTAAAGGGAGAGAATTTGCTCAGGTAAAACAAGGAGCGTGGATAGTCTCAGTGACATCTGCAGATGATGCTCTTGATACAAGATGGCTTGATGATAAAAACAATCCATATAAGAAAGAGACTGTGCAAGGCTCAGACTATGTAACGAAATACATCAATCCAAAGACTGATCATTATTTCTACATGATTGCTGATGGTAATCCCATCAATCTTGTTCTCAAAAAGCCTGTTGGTGATCATATATTACTTGTTCATGGTGAATTACTTGTAGGAGCATATCGCTTGTTGACTGGTCAGGTCGCAGTGGGCAAGCATGAAATTGACCCAGAAGCAAGAGATGCAATTCGTGACGTTTGGATAGAAACTTTCGGAAGAGAAGCTCTGGAAAACATTTAATTACTGCAAGTTACTAAGCCAATGCTTTGCAATGTCATTTAGCACATGTTTCGGAACTTCATGTAGGCCTGGTGCGTAATCCTTTTTTAACAGCTCAACAATACAAGATAAAATTTCAGCATAAACAATATCTATTACCTCCGTAGGCACACTTTTCTCTCTAAAATTAATAGGTGTTCCCTCTCGCAAAACAACAATCTTTTTATCGCCTAATAAGAAACTCCTAATTTCCGAATTTATATCCTGCGCGCTCTTTGCTTTCGTTTTTAAGTTCTTTACGTCAAATTCAACATCTTGAGATCCACCTGAGGCAAGAATTACACCATCTTTCATGTTTTTCATATCATCAAGAGTAATTGTTGTTGTCCCTGTAGCAGAAAAGATCACATCAAATTGGTCAAGATCATCCTTTCCATGGATAACTCTATAGCCGTCAGTAAATGCGTGGAGGAGGCTTACATCGTCAATATCATAAACCGTTACCTGTAGGTTGTTTCTTTGAAGAAACTTTGCAATATTTTTACCAATCATGCCGTATCCAATTACTAAGGCATGTCTTCCTGGAATAGAAATGCCTACTTCTCGCATCATATTATTGAATGCCAAAACAACGGCTTCTCCTACAAAAACTGCCTCAACTTCTTTTAGTTTACTTCTGGCTACATGAAAAACTGGAAACTGTAAGCTTTCTTCTATTGCTTTATATTTGTTGTACCCATATGTTGTGTCCTCAACTACTCCAGCAAAAACATCTCTGAGCTCAGAAGGAATTTCATTAATAACAGTACTAAAAAATCCTCCTACTTCATGTATGAGTAGCCTCCTGTTATTTGCTTTTGCTTCTTTAAGCGCAGCTATGAGCATTCCTAATAAATAGCTCTGATCGCTTTCTGCCTTCTTAACATCCAATAGTTCTACTGATATATTTGCTGCTTTCAGTTTTTTTAACACTTCCTCATCAACAGAATATGATTTTCCAAGTATCTTATAAATAGATGCTCCATTCTCGGTCAAATAACCAACGAATTCTAAAGTGTCTTCAAATAGATGTTGCAAAAGGAGCACTGTGCACCCTGACAAGAGGTCTTTATTGTTCGAAGCCAAGACTTTATTAACCCTCAATTTATTATCAAATAATTGATATTTCATCTTATTGCCTTATAAGAATTATACCAAAAAGTGTATACTATTACTATGGATCGTGATGACATTCAAAATAAGACTTCTCAAGAAATATTGGGAGAAAAACTTCAGTCACTTTTGTCTTTTCCTACAAATAAAAGTAAAAAAATGAGAATATGTATGGCTGGGATTCCTGGGTCCGGAAAAACAACTATTGCACAACTGCTGGCAGATCGTCTAAAGGGAGTATATATGCCAGAATTTATGGAACAACTCCCAAAACATGTTCTTGATATGAGAGCAGATTCTACTACTGAAGAACAAATACTCGCTCAGCAGTGGATACTTTCTCAATATAAGAAGAAGGCAGAACTGATAAAAAAGATGCCTGATGATTCTGTAATTGTTCAAGACCGAGGAGTTATAGATTGTCTTGCTTATTCAGCTGTATGCAAACCGAAAGTTTTGGATGTTATTCGGTCAGAAAGTGAAACGTTTGAATGGCCATCTGATTTTACCATATTGCTTATTGCGGATGACGCAAATGTTAAATCAAGAATGATTGCTCGAGAGAAATTTAACGCACAATTCTTTGATACCAATTGGAGAAAATATATCCAGGATCTGAGAGAAAAGTATATATTAATTTCTCAAGAGTTGCATACTCCTATTATTGATACATCAAATAAGAGCAGCGAAACTACGGTAACCAATCTTTTATCTATGCTAAGCAAGTAAGAAAGAACTATTCAAATATCTGTTTGTTTAATTCTTATAAGATATGTGATAGACTGTATTTATGGATGAGGCGTCGTCACAACAACTAACAGCTGGACATTTATACGGTGGCGCCGATGTACCACGCACTCCTTTAATTCCTGATGCGCTTGCTGCATTATCTCCAGCAGACCATTTGATTGCTGACAAACGAGCAGTAATCACTGCCTTAGAGACCAGATTGGAAGCAGAATTCCGTGGGGAAGAATCTGGACACGATTGGCTCCATCTTGATAGAGTGAGAAACGCTGCAGTCACGATTGCGAAAAATACCGAAGGAGCTGATCCTTTTGTGGTAGAAGTTGCTGCATTACTTCATGATTACAAGGACGATAAAATAAAAGGAAATGAAGAGAGACCAAGCGTTAGGCAAGTTTTAGGCGAACTTGGAGTTGACGAAGCAGATATAGAACAGGTTGCTGCTATTACGGAAAGCGTAGGCTTTAGAAAAAGACATGAGGTAGGACAGAAAAGTTTGGAAGGACAAATTGTTGAAGATGCAGACAGGCAAGATGCAATTGGAGCAATTGGCATTGCACGAGTATTTGCCTTTGGTGGTTCTCGAGAAGAACCAGTTGTAAAAGCTATTGATCATTTTTATGAAAAGCTTCTTCTTTTAAAAGATTTAATGAATACTCCAGCAGCCAAGAAAATGGCAGAAGGACGTCATGCATTCATGCTTGCATTCTTGACTCAATACCATAAAGAAGGTAATGAGATGAGTCTCGCTGGACAACAGCTGGCAGGCGAAGAAGCACATACGCTTGATACCATGGGTGCAGCTGGCATTATACAAATATTTGCCGACGGAGGACATGAAGGAATCCCCGTAGACGCTTCTGTGAACAGACTTCGTGCAAACCTGCTCGTTTCACCACAAGCATATAGCAAAATAGGAATAAGTATGGCAGAAGGACGTCATGCATATATGGTAGCCTTTTTAGAACAATTCGACAAAGAAACACAAGGCAAAAGCTAATATACTTTCTTGATTTATATACTCTTGCTGTAAACAAAAATATTGCGTACTATACTTTTGTGACACAAGACCACAAACACACTATCACCATAATCGGCAATGTGGGGTCTGGCAAGACCACTACACTTCCTTTCGTTGCAAAAGCCTTAGACGCAGATGTTATACAGGCCGATGATTTATTTCAAACCATCAATCCATTCCGCGACGTTTATTTGGCAGATATCAAGCGCTGGGGATTTACCAACGAGCTATGGATGACATACAAAAGAGTCGACCTTATCAAAACAGCAGTCGACCAAAGCACAAAAGAGAGTGTCATCATCGATAGCGGACTCATTATGAGTTGGGTCTATACCAAAAGTCATTTTCTGGCTGGGAAACTAACTCCAGACGAATGGTCATTTTTCAACGAACTCTTTACCAAGTGGAGTAAATTTTCTTTCAAAACTACCCTTTTATATTTATCTGCGCCTGTAGATATCCTCATGAAACGCATTAAAACACGTGGCAGGGATTACGAACTTGCCATGTACAAACCAGCATTTTTAGAACAACTGGAAATGGGACTAAAAGACCTCAGTGCAAATTTTGCTGGTGTTTTTGATGATATTATTCCCGTTGATTACACAGAAATTGGCAATCTGAATGAGAAAAAAGCACAAGAGGAATTTATGAATCTTATCCAAAAGAAATTTTCCTATACCCATTCTGGAATTGAAGACCAAAATCCCCTACGTATTCCCTAACCACTCTCCATTTGTCATTGCGAGCGAAAGAATTGAGCGCGGCAATCTCTTCTTGGATTTAGATTGCTTCGTCAGTACGTTCCTCGCAATGACGGGCTTTTTATCCTAGCCACTCTTTCTTAAGCTCGCTAAATTTATCCTCCAATATTGCCTCTCGAATTTTCCGGGCCAGGGTAATAATAAAATACACATTGTGTAATGTCCCCAAACGCTTTCCCAATATCTCGTCTGACTTATACAAATGACTCACGTAAGACCGGGTATAATGCTGACAGGTATAACACAGACAATCTGGGTCAAGGGCAGTCTGACTTGTCGCATATTGACTATTCACAATTGAAATCGTGAAATTATTTTTCTTGCTGCCTCCATTTCGTGGGGAAATATATAAATTTCCGTGTCTTCCCCGTCTGGTTGCTGCCACACAATCAAAAAAATCCATGCCTCTTTCTACGCCTTCAAAAAGATCTGCTACTTCTGCAATACCCAGTAAGTGTCGTGGTTTGTCCTCTGAAAAATATGGAGTGCACCAATCAATCACGTTATACAGTGTTTCTTTAGATGAATATGACCCACCAATGGCAAGAGCGTCAAAATGTTTATTGGTAAATTGTGCAGAGGAAACCCGCAAGTCTTCAAACATCCCCCCATGCACCACCCCATACATAAGCTGGTCATCTCTTGTGTGGGCCTTAAGACTTTTAAGTCCCCACCGATTTGTCCTCTCAAGTGACATTTTTGTTTCTTCCCAATCCCACAGCGGCGACTCGTGGTCGTCAAACGCAACGATGAGATCTGCGCCAATATCTTCTTGCATATTGATAGAAATTTTAGGATCTAGCCTTCGTATACTTCCGTCTAAATGGGAAAAAAATGTTACTCCTTCCTCATCAAGGATGGCCGGCTTAATACGGCTTGTAAAATGCGTCTGTTGGGATTGCGACTGAACTTTACGCATAAAAGAAGTGTTTATGTCGTCATTGTGAGAATGGGTGGCAATCTCCTCTGTGTCATTCCCGCGCGACCCTTCGGGGAAGGTAGTACCCTTGTGGTGAAAGCGGGAATCTATTGGATCCCCGATCGGGCTCGCCTCGCTGAGTCGAAGCGGGTCGGGGATGACAGGTTGGTCTAGAAAAACAGAGTTACTAAATTTATGTAGCTTTCCTTTTATGTATGACTTTGCACCATGCGACACGCGTTGTGCGCTTCCTAAAGAAAACACCTGAAATCCTCCGCTGTCTGTCATGGTTACTTTGTCCCAACCCATAAATTTTCCAAGCCCTCCCATTTTCTTCACAACTTTTTCTCCGGGCCGAAGATGCAAATGATAGGTATTTGCCAGGATAATTTCTGCTCCCAAGTCTGTGAGCTCATGAGGCGTTAGCGTCTTCACGGTTGCCTGTGTCCCCACAGGTACAAACATCGGCGTGTGGACTTCTCCATGAGGAGTAGAGAGAACGCCAGCTCGGGCGCGTGTGTGTTTATCCTTTTTTTCAATTTTGAATCTAATTGTATTCATATACTAATCGTCATTGGGAGCGAAGCGTGGCAATCTGGTTTGAGATTGCTTCGTCGTTTAAAAAACTCCTCGCAATGACGAGGAGTGGTGCAATAAATTATATCAAACCAACCTCAGCGCAAAATAGATCCCGGATCAAGCTCGCCTCGCTGAGTCGAAGCGGGTCCGGGATGACAATAGGTATTAGCAAATTACTTTCCAAGCCCTTTGACCCACTTTTGAAATTCATTCCCTTTTTCCTCAAAATTTTTCCAAATAGTATAACTTGGGGAAGCGGTAGATAAAAGACACGTCATCCCTTTTGGGGTATTGGCATATGCATACTTCACGGCCTCTTCCATAGAGGATGTTTCAAGAACACATTGCGTTGACACGCCTCGTTTTTCCAAAAGTTCTTTCATAGTTGTTCCACTCTCAGGAAAAAAAATAAGGGTGGGAATTTTGTATTTTTCCAACACATCGATAAGCGGGGTAAAATCATATCCCCTATCTTGACCACCAAGCATAAGACTTCCAACATGTGGAATGGTTGTTAATGCTGCAATCGCAGATTGTGGCGTGGTAGAAATTGCATCGTCATAAAAGGTAATGCCGTTGAATGTTCCAATATTTTGCAGACGATGTCGAAGTGGTTGAAATGTTACTACCGCTTGTCGTATAGCAGCTTCAGAGACATGCAATAACTTAGCAACAGTAAATGCTGCACGGATATTATCATAATTATGTTTTCCTAAAAGAGGAATATCTGCTTGTGAAAATGGAAGAGTTTCAAGAAAAGGAATGCGTGTGGCTTTGGTATTTTTTGTAAACGCTTCTATTTCCCCAAATGCAGGATTATACACAAAGTAATCTTCTTTTGTCATATGCGCCACAATCTGTGATTTTGCTTTATAATATGCCTCAATACTGTGATGATAATTCATATGTTCTGGAAAAAGACTTACCATCACACCAATATGTGGCGAGTATTCCAAATCTCCTAATTGATAACTTGATAATTCACATACCCAAATATCTTCTTTTGTGTTTGACCTAAGTAATTCTGTAAGGAGTGGTGTACCAATATTCCCAACCAAGTGCACTCGTTTTCCTTCTTCCTTGAGCATTGCATAGATAAGACTTGTGGTCGTACTTTTCCCTTTCGTCCCGGTAATACCGATAGTCATCCCCTGTACCTGCGAAAAGAAAATATTCGTAGCTGTCGTATGGGGAATAGTAATATATTCAGGATATACACCGGGGGATTTTATGGCAATATCAAAATCTTTTTGACTGTTAAGATAATCCTCTCCTTGTGATTCATCTACAATCGTTATGTGTGCAGTAGGAACATATTTCTTAAGAAAAGCCTCTGTGGCTTTCCCCTCTTTTCCATATCCTACAATAAGAATGCGCTTATTTTCTAACTCTTCTATCTTCATAATTAATTCCTTATCTCATACGCCGCTCCGATCTAATCGGAGCTAGTCCCCTTGGGAGATCTGTAAAATTTCTGAGAATTCTTTAGGAATTTGATGCGTTTTTAAAGAAAAAAGTTGTATTTCCTGCTCTCCAACTTGTGCCATATGAGATAAAATATCATGGATAAAAAGTTGCATTAATGCAGATTTTTCCCATTCTTTCTTCTTATATGCATAGTATAATGCCAAACGTACCTCCGCTGGTGTCCCAACGCATTCAAAAGGCTTAGCTCCGTCAAGACCTAAGAGCTCACGATACAATGGAATGAGTGACATATCATCAAAAAGGTCTTTGTGGAAAATCTCAATAAGCTCAGGTTTTGATACAAATCCAGACAGCAATGCAAAAACAAATGCACACTTTGGACACTGCCCGCACCAGCTCGTATTGCCTTTTTGGCTCATCGCATATCCTCTATTACAACTCACAAATAAAGGGAAATATTCTTTATGCTCTGAAAAAATCTTTGCAATGTGTATTTCTGAGAAAGGACGAAGAAGAGAAAAATACAAAATATCAGGGGTAACATTGTCACGGATATAGTCTGCAAAAAGTTTCTCAAATTCCCAAGACTTGCTCCACTGATGGTTAACTATCTCCCCTAAATACTCTATATTCCCATAACTTGCGCTTTCTTCATTGGCAAAAATAACTGAGCGGAAGTCATACAATGCAGCGAGAAAAACACTGACAAATGAGTGAATGGCAACAGCCGGAATATGCCCATTGTATGCATCTGCTTGTTTGTTGAGCACAAAAAGCTGTGGGTCAAGAGTCCTTTTTACCAAAAAATTGTCAATGTTCATTTTTTTTACCACTTGCTCCTGGGCAATACTATGCGTTAGTCCTGTGTAAAATGTCGCAATGGAAAATGGTTTTCCTAACTTCTTCAGGAGCTCTCCGGCAACAATAGAATCCTTCCCTCCTCCAAGAGGCAAAAGTGACCTATTTTTTCTGGGAAAAGCTACTGGAGTCTCTGGATTTTTATCCTGCTCATAAGGAAACACAACAAGCCCCCGATAATCAATATTATTTTCATAAAAAAATTCCCCAAGGCCTTTTGTATACACCGTATTCCAAAATACTGCCTGCTCCGAGCTTAGAGAAAATGATGCAATTTTAATAGTTTTGGGACAATATAGCTTCCAATAGCTTATCCCCAGTATCAGAAGAAGATTATTCAGAAGTGACGTAAGAAGTTTTTGAGGAATTGTGGTGAAATCAACTGCTTCAGGCAACAGAAGCTTTTCAGTAAAATTATATTCTTTTTCTCCATGTTTGAGGGTGTAGCGAAAGTGAATTTCTTGGTTTTTAGTCTCCCACCCTTGAAAAATAAAAGTAGATGTATCTATCATAAAGAAGAATACCGTATTATTTGAAAATAATAAATTGGTTTTGTACCAGGGGTGGGGATCGGACCCACAACCGCCACGTTATGAATGTGGTGCTCCACCATTGAGCTACCCTGGCAAATTCTGTAAGAGCAAAAGTCCAACCGTACATATATTTGTCATCCCGGACTCGATCCGGGATCCACTTTCCCTTTTACGCTTCTATTGTACCAACTGAGGCTAGATAAATCAATCAAACAGTGCTATAATTATTGTATACGCGGGGTAGTGTACAGTGCACACGAGGCTCATAATCTTGTAGGCTAGGCGCGACTCCTAGCCCCGCAACCAAATTAAAATTAGATTGATTTGATAGGATAAACCTACCATTAGACTGTATCTTTCTCATACTTTGCCACTTTCCCTGTCTTACGGTACTCATCTAATTCCTCTGCTGTTATGCGTTCTGCCTTCGTAAATCTCCTTTGTTCAATCGCTTCCTGAAAACAAGAAGGACATACGATATTGTGCCTATATTCATATTCTTTATCATACATTGCTTCGACATTACCGTCCTCATATGGATCTTTAGGTTTTAAACCAAACCTAGTCTCAACATAATAGGTCACATCACAATCTCTGTATCCTAATAGTTTTCCTAGAAGAATTGATACTTCGGGGTATTCCATTTGCACTTTTACTAAATCCTTCGCCTTGAAAAGCGCTTCATCTTTTTGAGTTATTGGTGGTGTTGCAAAAAGTTCGGCGATTGCTTCTGCAATACTTATTTGTCCCAAACTTGCAATTAAATCTTGTACTCTATTATCAAATTCAGCAATGCTTACTAGTGGATGTGTAGTAAGAAAATCTTCTAATTTTCCCTTCTGGGCAAAGATATATTCCCCTTCTATTAATTGTCCTCGAAAATTTTTGTATGGAACAATATCGTATCTTCCTGTTTGCTCAAAAAATGATCTAATTTCATTTACAACATCTACGGAACTTTCTAATTCCCACTTCTCTTGCATTCCAATTATATCAATGTCTTTTGTGCTAAATTGTGTCCCTGGCTTAGTTCCTGCAAGATGAGAGATCAACTTATTTCAGGACAATAGTATTTCTGTATCCATCTGGCGATAGAGAGATTAGACATTTGTATAGAGATCCACAAACAAGTACTCAAGATGCACTGTCAATAGTGTTTGATGCTGCTGGAAAAACAAGAAAAGTAGAGTTCCCAACTTACGAAGCGTCACAATTTCATCCAGAAGATCTTCCACAACTACAAGAAATTGATTTATCTATGCAATTATTAGCTAAAGCATTCCCTTTTCCGCAGAGAAGATTTTCCTGGCCTAAACTAGATATATTCTCAAGAAGAAGTTAAAAACTTAGCTAAACTTCATTTTTCAGAAGTTTATTTGATATCATAGCTTCCAGATATCTTTTACCTATAATCAAACAGGGATGCGCTGTTGCTCGGTTGAGCTCAGAAAACCCGCTCTAATTTCTCCCAGTCCCCGCAACCAATATAGGATTAGACTGATTTGGAGAGCTAATTTTTACCAACAAGCTCAAAGCTATTTTCCACCTAAGGCTTCTGTTTTATTTGGACCTTTGCAATATCTGCTTTAATAATTCCGTCAATATATTCTGGTAAATAGAAAGGCTCAATCTGTTGTCCTGAATTTTGATAAATCAAACTTGCCAACCTTTTCTCAACTATATGCCCTATTCTTCGCTGTGCATGAAAGGCTGTCTCACCATCAATATGGTTTTTACCCTCTTGATTTATATTTACATATCTTGGAGTTACTTCAGCTTTATCCATACGTCTGTCTAAATCATTCGTCATACTTCCATCAGGCATAGTTTGAGCAGGTTGTCCCCATTCACTATTTACCGTAATATCATCAACATAATGCATAACTAAAAAGGCGATTTCGTCAGGAGAAAGTGTATTCTGCTGAAGAATTTCCTGAATATCCTGAAGCGAGTTGTGTCCAACGCTCCCAGCGAGTCTTACAGCCCTTTTACTAAAGCCTGCTTTTTCCAATCTTCTCTCAGATTCTGTTTCGGCCTCCTCCATTGCTTCCCAACTAAACTCTTTTGCTTCTAAAATTTCTCGTTCACCTTTCTTAAAAAAATCGTGCAGAGCAGCAGCTTTCAGTAAGTCTTGTTTTAAACCATGAGAAAAACCTAAAAGATCAACAAAGATACTCACGCGAGCAACCTCAACCAAGCAATGCTCAGAAACATTTCCCCAATCTCTCTCTCCTTTTACGTTTCTTTGCCACAATCCAATTGCACTATGAAGTTTTAATTCATTAAATACGCTTCTGCTTACATTTCCAAAATATACTCGCTCTTGCTGTTCTTCTCTTGGTAAATCGTGGAATACTTGCCTTTTTGGTATTTCCTGACTACTTGATATCTCAGACATAGTGCCATTATACCTTACACTGTTATTAAATTGAAGCTAAAGAATTACATCTCACAAGAAATAGCTCCATCTGACACGAGAAAATACGCTCTCTATCTGAAGTCCCTGTAACAACCATTCGCTGGCGTTCAGGTTCATCGCTTCGCCAAGAATGTGAGACAGGGATGTACTGGAGTAAAACGACTAATACGTCCCACTGACCGATTAGATTGGCTTGACAGACTAAACCTATCACAATTTAAAATTTAGCTTTCTTAAATCTCTTCCAAGATTCCTTGCTTTGTGCAAATGATATAATCCCAGAATATGGAGCAAGAAAGAGTACGCTATATTCATACAGAACTATCTGTTGCAAAAATAAACTATTGGGAAGACAGAGCAGGAAAATTCTTGGAAGAATTCGGAAAAGAATTCGAAGATTTTACACAGGATTTAAGCTTGTTGAGAAGAAGAGGAAATTATCATCTGCAACGATTTGGTGCAACTGGATATAACATACTTCGCTCTTCTCGAGATATGGATTTACAAAGTAATAACATGCTTTTATTTTATAACAATAGTATTACAAGTAGTCATCATTTGGGTTATTGCTTGCGGAATTAGAACATGATGGGTTGGTAAAAGATGAGGAAGTATCTTTCGGAGTTAAGGCATCAGCGGTTTTGGTAAAACCTGAAGACGTGTGGGTTCCAGATCCAGAAAAAACTCAAGCAAGAACTATTACACGAAAAAACAGACAAGGGGAAATTGAAACATTTCAAGTCCAAGATAGTCTTGAACTTGTGCTGACAATAAAAGCAAGAAATGAAAATCATGCACAAATGCTTGCAGAATTTTTTGACAGAAGAACCTTTGCTGACAGAGATGGAGCTATTGAGGATAGCTGGGAGGTTCCTGATATTAGAGCAACAGATAATTTGTCAGAGACTCTTCAAAAAAGCCAGGCTAAATACAGAAGAATTGTTGTCAACATGAGTCATATGGGGCACGCACGACTTATTGTTCTTCGACTTGCATCAGTTATAAGAAAACAAAAACATTCTCATATATCGGTAAATGAATTATTGGCAAAATATCTGGTTTGGTACGATGTACCAGAGTAATTTTATATGGTTTCTCGTCTTTGAAGATAATCTGGAATAGGAGTTATTTTGCGATTTCGGGTAGGGGTAATAATTCGTTCTTCATATCCATCTCCTTCTTCTTTTTTTCGTGCAATAAAGTATCTTTCTTCACCTGCTCTCTTAAACACTGGACTATAACCAAGTCCACCCTGTCCCTTCCCAGCAACTTTCATATGAAGCCAAAATCCTGCAACTTCTGCATTTAAAAATTGAGCATCTTCGAGAGCATTAAGGTAATTTATTTGTCTTGGATCAACTGGATGCTCAGGTATGTTGTACCGATTGTTTTCCAAACTCATGAGGTATTATACCATCTATGCGAATTTCTAAAAAAGCTATTTACCGTTTTTATGCTCAATCAATAGAAAAATACGCTCTAATTATTTGTAGTCCCCGTATAGCAACACACTTATCTTCCTTTTATTTGTCCCAGAGGTTTAGCAGATCTTCTAATTCTCTTTTTTCTATTTTTCTTTGCGCTTGGTTTCTTCTCTGTTGTTCTTCTTGTAAAGTTCGAAGCGCTTTGAGCGCTGCCTCTCTGAGCCGTGGCTCCCCACGCAATTCTCCATAAAGATCAAGGCCCATATCCTCCATACGCTTCACTTGCTCGTCTGTTAAGGCAAAAGGCCTACCTTTTCCTGGTTTGCTTGCTCGCCGAGCCGCTGCTGTTGAATTTTGAGACTCTGAAAACGCTATTCTCGCCCTATCAGCATTTCGTATCGTTGCCTCAAATGCAAAAACGCGCGCGTATTCCGTAGGACTAAGCACTATCCCACTTGCCCACGGCATTCTCTCAAAAGGAGTCACAGCTTGTAGAGAAGTCTCTAAAACCTCTGCTGGACCGGGTAAAGACGATGCATCATTCGTTGCTACTTCTGATACTGAAAGATGTGAATCTTGTTTTTTCTCTGTCATAACTTAAATGGTTATATATGATTACATCCATATTCGTCAAGAATTATTTAATTCTTAACAAAAAAAGGGTCACTTTATACAATACTTAACAATATTTTCTCGTCATGACCAAGAGGTATACAATACATCTATGTATTTTGTGTATGTTTTGCTTTGTTCTGATAGGAGTCTCTATACCGGCTCTTCAAATAACCCGGAGAAAAGATTTCAGGATCACAAAAATGGAAAAGGTGGAAAATATACACGGTCACACACACCTCTACGGATACTTTACTGCGAACAGCTCGAATCAAAATCTGCTGCATTAAAAAAAGAGCTGATGATTAAAAGCTGGAGCAGAGCAAAGAAAATAAAAATATTACAATTGGATATGGGAGATTTTCTCCTGAGGAAACACGGCTTTGAGCCTAATAAGTGATTGAGTCTTGTCTGCTTTACAGCACCATGGTGTACATGTGGAATAAGTCTTTGAGTACTTTATATATTTTTCTTAACATAAGGAGACTCTAATCCTCTTACGTAAATATACTGTGTAAGAAGTGTAATAAGTATGTGAGAGAAAAACGATGAATTAGAAAAGAGGATCTCCGGGTTTAATATGAAAACGCTCTGCACAAGATTTGCCTTTGATAATAAATTCTACAAATCGCTTCTGCCCAAGCCCGGAGCTTCCCACAATAAGCGCTGCCTCACCATCTTCAGCTACGTCTTTCAGGTATTTGTAACACATAATATCCCCGTAACGAGTCTTGAGTTTTTTTCCGGCGCTTAAGCCAATTTCTTCAGGCAAAACGGTTGTCTTACAGTTACCAAAATTATCAACCCACCAAATAAGAGGCGGTACTTCTTCTACTTGTGCAAATGAATAGGATTCAGCAGGTACTTCTTCCCCATCTAAGACCCACTTTGCCAAACGAGGCATGTAATCATAACTTCTAAATTGCGAATGGACAATAATATCTCGCAAAGACGCGTCCAATTTTCCTTTTTGTATCATTGCATCAATGACAGTTGGCACATCAGTCAAGGTAAGCGTATCTGCGATCCCAAATTTCTTAGCCAAAGAAAGCATTTGCTCGGCAATTGTCGAAACAATTAGGGTTTTTTTATAGTAAAAATAGCCAAAAGGTGTCCCATTGGGCCATTTTGTCCCCCGCCCGTGACGGGGAGCAACATTTGCCATAATAATACCCTCTTCCCCATTGGAAGCATCCAGCATATCAATAAGATTACCTGCGCCTTCTATCTCACTCCACCCAATACCAACAGTTATTATAGGGACTTCACCAAAGAGCACAGCAGCTCGCGTTGCCTGACGACCCATGGTATTCTCATCTCTGCAGTCATTAATAATGGTGACAAACATAAGGAGTACTCATGATAGCAATGCACTTTTAGGCTGTCAATGCCTATATACAAACAAAAATATTTGATATACTTAGGGGAAGAGGTTTGTTTGCTAGAAAAATAAAGCAAGCCACTGTTGCCAATACGGGCGGATGTCTTGGTTATTTTTTTCTCTCTCTTTTGGTGTGAGGAGGTTGGTATCCATCATAATTTCTCCCTCGCCTGGTTTGGACATAAAAAGCTTATTACGTACTTCCTCTTCCAAAAACCCTGGCGAATTCACAATAAGTAGTTGATGACGAAGAGCTTGGTTTTCTTTTTTTTCGACAAGCAGCTGATGCCTGGCTATTGTCAGTACATCCTGCTTGTGCCACAGCGTATATATAGAGATAACAAACCGGCTAATAATAATGCCCGACACGAGAAGAAAAAGAAAAAAAAGTATTTTTTTCATTGACTTATGTGGAAAATGATGATATTATAGGGTAACTCAAGCCTATGAAACCAATTACCCTGCGTAATGCTCATCAAGAATTTACCAATTTTCTCAAATCAAATAAACGTTCAAACGCTACCATTGTAGCATATGGCAAAGACATTGAGCAGCTTGTTAGCTTTTTAGCAGAGCTGGCCAAACACGAAATACACGATGTGAAAAAGGAAGACATCGAAAGCTTTTTGGCAAAAATGACCAATGAAGGGTATACGCCAAAATCCATTTCCAGAAAGCTCAATTCCACTCGCACCTTCTATAGATTCCTCAAAATTAATGAATATGTGAGCGACGATCCTTCTTTGCTGGTCGCACATCCAGAATATCAGCTTGCAACTCCACGCATCCTCAATCCAACAGAATATAGAGCATTACGAGACGCAGCCAGAAATGATGCACGTATGTTTGCTGTTATCGAACTCTTGCTCCAAACAGGTATTCGCATCGGAGAATTAGCCGAACTTCGCTTGGAAGACATTCGACCAGAAGGTCTTTACATTCGCCCATTTGAAAAGCACGAAGAAAGAATTGTTCCATTAAATAAATCAGCGAAGGATGCATTAGATAGATATCTTAAGACTCGTCCAAGCATTACAGAAACTCGCATTTTTGTTACCAAATCAGGCAGACCATTTCTTATTCGAAATATCCGCACGGCTGTAGAAAGATACTTTCGACTTGCAGAAATTAAGAATGCAAAAGTGAATGACCTCAGACACACGTTTATTGCCCATCATCTGAAGCACGGTGTCTCTTTAGTCTTACTCTCAAAAATTGTTGGCCACAAAAGACTTTCTACAACAGAAAGATATTTGGAATTTGTCCCGGATAGGGCTAAAGAAACCTCTCACCTCTCCGAACTTTAATGAAATTTACTTCTGAAACTCGTGGACAATATTTAGCAGGTAAATTTTTTCTCTTAGGACTCCAGTCTCCCCAATCTAGAAGATATCTTAATCATGAAAGAAATAGAAGAAATTTTGAGCTTGCACTCGATTATTTAGAAGGTTTTGAAGGAAAGGATATTGTAGGTTTTTTACCTCAGGTTAATCAATTTTTAGGAGAATTAAATGACCTTGCGTCTGGAGAGAGACCCTTTTTCAAGCATTTGCACCATCCACCAGATGATCTTCTCCATGCCGTAATTGAAGGAAGAGCTATTGTTGCGAAAGCATTAACAGAACAAAGGGCGTTGAGAAGAACCTGAGTGCGTCTGCTTGGATTCGAACCAAGGACATCCATCTTATAAGGATGGCGCTACTACCGCTGAGCTACAGACGCAAATTAAAATTGTAGTGTGATTGTAGCAAAATTAGCTTAAATTGTCATGCCGAACCTGGAGTCCATAACTCTTAATTCCTACTTCTTAATTCTCTGCGCTACAGCTTTGCCCGTGTGGAGATTTCTGCTTCGACTTGCTTCACATCTTTGGCATACTTAAGCCTAGACAATTCTTTAATGAGCTCTGCCACGCGGTGGTTGGACATGGCCTCTTCGCGACTCATGTCACGAGTCATATCTACAGAGAATGGACTAACAGGCTCACCCCTCACAACAGTGCGAATATAGGCATTAAATCTGTCTACGTTGATAAGATCTCCTTCATTAAAGACCGGCTGGAATTCATGTTGGAGATAATTTGCATCAGTCACACCCACGCGGAAGCTTACAATTGTACCCACATTTCCAAAGACTGCGTTTTTTACTTCATCTTGCATCTGACCGGTAAATTGATTGGCAACAATCAAATTTAAACGATATTTTCGAGCCTCAGACAAAATCTGGGCAAAGTCCGGCGTTGCAAAATTCTGGAACTCATCAACATATAAATAGAAATTCTGCCTCTGGTCTTGCGGAATATCTTGCCTGCTCATCGCAGCTACCAAAAGCTTTGGAATTAGGATAAGACCTAAGAAGCTTGAATTCTCTTCTCCGATTTTTCCCTTGGATAAATTGACCAGTAAAATCTTTCTATCATCCATAACTTTTCGAAAATCAAATGCGCTTTTGCTCTGACCAATAATATTGCGCATTAATTTGTTGGTCACAAAACGACCGAATTTAGACACAATGTAGTCTAAGACCTCTGACTTGTGAAAATCATTTGTCTGGGCAATCTGGTCGGTCCAGTATCGCTTTACAATTGGGTCTGTGAGATGAGGTAAAAGCTCTTGTACAAATGCTGTGTCTGTCAGCGCTCGCTGCACCTCGATAAAAGTATTTCCAGGTACAGCCATCACAGTAAGCATAGCGTTACGAATACCATGCTCAAGCCTCGGCCCCACGATACCAGTCTGATTTGGATCGTACAATTTATAAAATAATCCAATTATAGAAGACACCATGTAGTGCTTCTGCTCTTCTGTGTATGCTTCCATAATATTAAGCCCCATAGGCCTACTCGTGTCAGATGGGTCAAAGATAATCACGTCTTCTGCGCGCTCTGGTGGAATCAGTGGCAAGACTCCTTCTACCAAATCTCCATGAGGATCTACCACGCAAACTCCTTGCCCACTTCGAATATCTTGCAAAATCATGTCTTTTAAGAATTCTGATTTCCCAGTACCAGTCTTTCCGATAATATACATATGGCGCTGCCTATCTTCATCACTCAGATACACAGGCCGGGACTGGCCTCTAAATGTACTCTTTCCAAGGAAAAGTCCGCTTTCAGGAATTTGGCTTGGCGCTGGTGCACGTTTGCTCGTGAGCCAATAAATATGTGGCGTCTGAATGGATTTATTAGGAAAATGAAAAACAGTTGCTAATTCCTCACTCGTCATAAGCCCAGTGGACTTATACATTGGCCAGTAGCGATAGATAAAATCTTTCATAAAAAGCCCTTTAAATTTTGCAGGATTTTTAGAAAAAGAATTCCCACCATTAAAAACAGAAAATGCACTGGTAATATTATCCAAGTGTGCTTTTGCTGCCTCTGTGCTGCTTGAGGAAACAACAATTCGTATTACTACGTCAAATCCAGGCTTGCCTATTTTATTTTCAATACCCTCCAATTCTTTTGCGTCAGTGGAGTACGAAGCTGTTTCGGCACTGGACTCACTTTTTTTGGTTTTGGAAAGATATGCTCTCCCTTTTTTCTTCCATTTTCCATCTGCTGGACTAAAGAGGACCTGGATTGCCGCACCTTCCCCTTCTCCCATTTTTGCCAAAACAGATGTAACAAGAGCAAGCCCATCAACAGACATATCCTTATAATTTTTCATTGGCATATATGCACTACTTCCTTTCAAACGCAAAGACGCAAAAGCAACTTTTCCCTCCTCTGAAAAAATATTGTATTCATTGCCTATAACACCTTTTTGCTTAGGGTCTTCATCATCCACAACCGTTATGTCTGCATCAGGATAGGTACCATTAATTTGTTTTTCAACCAAATCCTGCAGTTTTTTTGGAGTCCACACGTAAAATCGAATATCTCCAGGTCTGCCGACGATTTCAAATGAAACATATTGTTGGGGTTTTAAAAAGGCAAAACGCCCTCCTTTGCGAAGCGAGGCAAAGCTAGAAAAAAGCTGTTCTGCCGCATCTATTTTAATTTCATTTTCCCGGGGTAGAGCAATTTGCAAAAGTACACTATCCAAAACGGTTTTTTCTCTATCTTTCCATTTGTACCAAAGGAGAAACGCATATCCCAGAAGGAAAAAAATTCCTGCAATTACACCAAGGAGAAACAAAAAGCCTATCAAAAAAGCAAAAATGCTCAAAAGTCCATTTGGAGTAAGTACATCAGCAATGGTCATGCTTGACTCCTTTGTCTTTGTAAAATTTTTCGAAAAAGTGTTGCAAGCCACGTGAGCGATTCATTGAAATTTGGTTTGAGCAAAATCTTTTGTACTTTTGACTCAGACAACGGTGAATGAAAAGGATTTGGCTCTACAGGCACAGCTGACCCAGAGGGCGAAAGACCCGCTTGCCTCTGGTCTTCTGTTAAGTGAATTTCGTGATCGGTCGCGGTCTCTGCTTTGACTCCTGCCTCTTTCACAACTTCTGGTATGACAATTTCCGGATGGGATGCTTGTGCTCCAACCACAGGAAGTACTTCTTGTTCTTTTCCACCCATTGGTACGCTCACTGGAATTGCTTGCGATTGAGCAGGAGGAGCAGAAACATTTGTGTCTTGCTGTGGCTGTTGAGCAGTTGAATCCATAGCTATATGATAGCACTCAAGGCCGAATAACACAATAAAACGAGGCAAAAACAGTGTATGTTTTATCTTTTTGATTTGTTATAATTTTTTAATGCAGGATTCTATTGAAACTTTAGCAGCGGCTATTTACCTACGAGCAGCTTCATATATTAGAACCTATGGCTGGCAAGTAGAAGGAATGGGAACTCATGGCTCTCCAAGATGTTCTATGGGAGCGATTGCATCAGCTTACTCAGAAAAGAAATGGGACAACAATTTATCACAAATTATGTATAGTAGTCTCTACGAAGAGCTTGGTGGCCTAACTCTCACAGAATTTAATCATACGTATCGAGATGGTGAGAAAGTGGCGAAACTATATGAGCGTGTCGCAAAAAGGCTCATCAATAATTCAAACGTTGCTCGACGTTTTTTGCCCCTGGCTTCCAACCACATATAGGACATTCTGTAAGTTTTTCTTGTTGAATTAAAACGACTTCCTCATCAGTTGCCACCCAGTCACACTGTTTACATGCAATGCGAAAACATTCTTTACAATCATTTTTATTCATATTTACTTTCTCTTGCCAGAATCAAATTCTGCTTGGTGTTTTTCGCACACGTTACAATCTCCTACTCGCTTTGTTGAACTATCATGATCTTCCTTCTCGCAAAGCCGGCATATACCATCTGCCCAGGTAATTTTTTCAGACTCTTCAGTATCCAAAACTTTGCTAGCAACACTATTCAAAAGAGCTTCTTGAGGACTTTCAAAACCGTAGCTTATCATTATTTGACCGAATTTATTTCTCTTAAATCCTTTTGAGTCTCCGCAGTTTGTCGACCTAACTGTTACTTCTTGCTGACTCCAATGATGCATTTGTGCACGTATATCAAGCCCGCTATTTTGTGTTTCACGGATAACTGCATGGGCATTTTTGGCATCTCCATATGTTTCTTTGTCTTTAATAAATGCGTCTGCCCTGGCTAAAATTGCATGAAAACTCTCTGCAATTGACACAAAGTCTCGCTCGCCTTTGCAAAGCTCCCTCAAATAATACTCAGCAAGTGGCCAACACACAAGCAAAACTTCCTCAAACATTTTTTCCTGCATGACACCGTAGTCCATTTCAAAAAATGTATCAAATATCTCTTCTACTCCTTTTTCCTGGTACTCTTGTCCAAGTTGTATAGGATGTCCAACAAACCACGCATCAATTGGAATTTTTTCCTCTTCTGTTGCATGCTCGTTGCGTGTATACCACTCATGAAAATAATCAGGACGAATATTCCTCGCGCCTTTCTTGTATCCATCGTATGTAAGATTTGTTGTAAATCGTGTCACTTCACCATATCTTCTTCCGTCTGAGTGTTCTTTTATTTCCCATATATCGACAAATCTTTTTGGGTACATGGTATCCTCCACAATTCCTGGGGGAGAAAACATAATAATTTTTGTCCCAATAGGATTTGTTTTATTCTCAATTGCCTTTTGTAGTTTGACAAACCCTTCTTCTTCCAGAAACTCTCGCTTTACCTCTCTAGAGTCAATCTTTTGACAAAACTCCCGACCTCTTTGTATAACGCGCGTAAATGGTTCGTCAGGAAAATCTGGTGAATATAGCTCTCTATCTATCAATTGATACTGATTGATACTTTTGCTTGTCATGTAACGCTCGCCTAATGCTTTTTGCAAGTTTTGACGCTCTTCGCATAGAAACGCCTCTTTTGCTTCTTGTTGTTGTGTCTGAGGCAAGGCAAGCACTCGTCTTTCGTAATTTGCCCGTGCAACAGGTGGTTCATAGCTTTGTCTCCTCGTATCTTCTTCCAAACCATTCGCTTGATAAAATTCACGACGAAGTAATAAAACCTGAGCTACTTCATGTTGTGTCTGTAAATTTACAGTATGTAATCTTTCCATAAAAAAACTCCCTTTGCCCTCCGAAGCATTTGTGAAGGAGGGTACTGGAAGTTCCTCTTCTACCTCTGCCATGCAGTACATACAACATAAGACTGCATAATCCTGAAGGCTATTTAATGTCCTTCAGGACTCGGATTTTTGCCTTTCGGCGTGGGGTTCGGACTTGTCTCGCCGAAGTAGCAAACGAAGGCGGGCTTACCCGTCTTCTTCAAGCTTCGTCGGAATCACCGTTACGGCATAGCGAAGGAATCACACCTTCTTCACCCAAAAATATGTTCATACTCCAGTGCTATGTAGCACTGGAGTTAAGACTACTTTTTACTTTTATTCTGTTTCTCTATTCCAAATTGTTTCGGGATTACCTTCTTTGAAGTTTATATACCGACTCATGGTAAATAGGAGGTCTGAAAGCCTGTTGAAGTAGCGCACTATCACCATTTCTACTGATTCTTTTTTGACCAGTGAGGTAATTTTACGCTCAACTCGTCTCGTCACTGTACGTGCCATATGCAAAAGCGCTCCTGGCTTCCCCCCTCCTGGCAAAATGAAATTGGAAAGCTCTGGCATTTGAGAAGTCATTTCGTCGATACGTTTCTCAAAATGCTTTACTTGAGTGTCCAAATGTAGTACGAGCTTTTTATCAACTTTCCCTTGCGGGTCTGCAAGAATAGATCCAATGGTAAGTAAGTCTTTTTGGATTTGCAAAAGATCTCCCTTGAGGCTTTCTTCATACGGCGTATCTTGCAAGTATGCTAAAACAACTCCCAATTGACTGTTAAGCTCATCTACAGACCCGTATGTATCCACACGAGGATCGTCTTTGGATACACGCGTCCCATCAAAGAGGGACGTTGTCCCTTTGTCTCCTGTTTTTGTATAAATCGGCATAGCGTTATGATTCAGGATTTATGATTTAAGAATTATGAATCAAGGATTTCCCAAGAAGGTGTTCGAAGATATCGAAGAGTCCTGCTCGGGATCCGCCTCCATCAGTTGACGGATGGCGGAGATATTTGTATAGTTTTCTGACTGTAACAGTTACGGCATAGCCACGGACTTTCACCGTGCTTACCTATACAAATTACTAGAATTATGAATCAAGAAGTATGAATATTAATTTTTCTGCTCCTAATTCTTAATTCTTCATTCTGTGCTAGCACACTAGCACTCTGAGTGTCCACAATTGTAACATTTTTTACATCCATCTTCGTAGGCAAAGGCGCTGACGCCACATTCTGGACAAATATCATATAAGCTCGTACTTGGTTGTAACACTTGCCCACCATCAAGGGTGAGTTGCTGCATTGCTGGAGACGCTGCTTCATGTTCTTCTGTTGTCACATGCGTTTCTGCAACAGCGACTAGCTCTGTCTGCCCTGTCTGTCCCTGGGGTACCTCAGGAAAAACTCCCTGACTCATAACTTCTTGGATCATTTTTTTATCTTCTACCTTCCCATTCACTGCAAAATTGAAATGCGTTGCTAAGACTTTTGCAATGGCATCGGGAAGACTTCTGACCCTATTCACGCCAAATCCAATGCTTCGCGAGCCACCAATGCCAGTTAGTTGGGCAACGACTTGGCGAATTCGCTCACGGGGAGGTAGCATGCCATTCACTCGCAGATTGAGGGAAATCATTCTCCCCAGGGCATCTGCCATTGCCGAGACATCGCTTCCTGACTTACCAATAGTGATAAAGACTTCAAAAGGTTGTCCATCTTCTGTATGATTTATGGTAATAAAAGTACTGCCAACCGGTGTTTCGGTTTTGTAGGTTGCGCCTTCCACCTTGGACGGCCTCACAATAACCGGCATAATAGGCAATGCTTGCTGATGCTGGGCTACGCCCTCCATAGCCTTGGCGTCGGAGGGTTTTTCTGCTACCCGCTCGAAAATTCCTTGGCGTGACCCGTCTCGCATGTACGTAACGCCTTTGAGTCCAAAGTCATACGCTGCCATATATAAATTCTTTACATCTTCAACGCTATGAGAATTTGGTGCGTTGACTGTTTTGGAAATCGAACTGTCTATATATTCCTGAGCAACTGCCTGGACTCGCACATGCTCAAGTGGCGTTAAATCATTTGCGGAAACGAAATATCCTGGGCGGTCTACGTCTGGATGCGCTTTTCTCCATTCATCAAAAAGTGGATGATACACCATGTCTTCTCCACCTCTCCATTTTCTTTTGAAAGAGAATTCATACACCGGCTCGACACCAGATGAAACCCCAGAGACCAGAGATGTGGTCCCTGTTGGAGCAATTGTTAAGAGAACTGCATTCCTAATACCCTGCTCTCCAATTTTTTTCTGCAAGGCTTTTGGTAAATTCTTAATGTGGTACCCCTTGAGATATTTTGTTTTATTGAATTTTGGAAACGAACCTTTTTCTTTTGCCAAATCTGCGGACGCGTCATAGGTATTATCTCGAAGCGTTGCGAAGATTTTTTCAATAACCGGCAACGATGCATCTGACCCATACGGAAGCTGCATTTTAATAAGTGCATCCCCCAAACCCATAATGCCAAGCCCAGTTCTGCGAATGTCTTTGGCAATTGTTTCGTTTTCTTTAAAGAAGTAGTAGGTCTGGTCTATTACGTTATCTAAAAGACGCAGAGCTATTTTACAGTCTTTTCCAAATGCTTCAAAGTCAAACCACCCGGCTTTATTTTGTGCCAAGTCATCATCCTTTACATATGCCGCTAGATTCATTGCTCCTAAATTACATACTGCCCACGGCCCAAGTGGCTGTTCCCCGCATCCTCGAGATACAACACCTTCTGTAATCCATGTGTCAGAAATTGGCTCATGTAAATCATACACGGTCTCTATGCCATCTGGCTCAATAGATAGTATTTTTGCAAGCCACGTATTTCCTGTGAGCGCAAATTCTTTTTGTGCAGTGAGAAGTCTTTTTTTCTTATCCGGATGAGAGATTTCTATTTGTTGTGTAAATCTTTTGAGGCCTGCACCTGAAATAATGACTTCATATTGCGAGCGATTTGTATGTATTAATCGACCATTAATATGACTGTCTGCAACCTTTTTAATAGTTGCTATTCTTCCATGAATACCAAAAGAGAGAAGAATTCTTCTCAGGTCGCTTGCTAACTCTTTGCTGGTTGTTTTGAATCGTAAAAATGGATGGGTGCTTGAAAGATCAATATTACCATCTGTACTAAACAATCCGTCTAAAAGCCCTGCAAGAAATTCTTTATTTGTATTTTGATACTCAAGAGGAATTTTTTTCTCAAATGAATATGCTGGGACGAGCAATGATTGCCTTACCATTAAGGCTGCGCCATCAATTCCTTGAGACGTGAGATTTGCAGATTTACTATCTTTACTTGCATCCAAGCTAACTGTTTTTGTTCCTGTTTTTTGAAGCACATTTCTCACAATATTTACCCATTCTATTTCATCTGTATTCACTGCAATCTTTACAACATTTCTGTTAATCACTTTTTCAGTAACGCACCCGTCCCCTATGAGCATGCCTATAAGAAATCCATACTCCTTATCTGTCCAGCCTTGCGGAAGACCAGGGACTGCATTGTGAGGTAAATGCGATGGAGCAATGCGTACCATATCTCCTACTTCTAATTCTGCAATGCTCAACTGAGAGAAATGCTTGTTTGCTGATTTTTCTACTCTGTCTGCATGTTTGATTGCGTGAAATTGATGTGCTGCTGTGACTCGTACTTCTGCTCCGTCGGAAAATTTGACTTTGAAAACTGGTTTTTTTTGATGGACTTCAATCTCATCAACTTGTCCTTTTCCAAGCACGGTAGAAATCGTATCACCTTCTTGAATCTCATCTGCTCTTCTCCATCCTTTTGGAGTCCCAACAAGTGTGTCTCCAGTAACACAGGGGTTTGTCGCGACTAATTTTTCGAAATAAAAAGTATTACTTCTTTTATTAGACCGCTCCATGAAATGAAGTCCGGGCTCGGCACTTCTCCATGCAGCGGTACAAATTAAATCCCACAAATATCGTGCTTTGACTGTCTTATGCACATTGACTTTTTTACCCATAGCAATCCATTCGTCTAGCTCTCCATTCCATTTGGCGTCATATTCTGGATCTGAAATATCTGGGTAGCGTAAATCCCAATCCCTATCTTCTTTAACTGCTTCCATAAAGCTATCCGAAACGCACACAGATAAATTCGCACCGTTTATTTTAGACAGATCTTCTTTGACGGTAATAAATTCCTCAATATCCGGATGCCAATCCCAAAGCATCAGCATGGTTGCACCACGCCTCGTCCCCCCTTGCTGGACCACATCGTGTGTTGCGTAGGAGAAAAGCCCTGCCCAGGTCACAGGACCACTTGAAGTACCATTCACTTTTTTGACTCGTGCTCCTTTTGGCCGAAGACTCGATAAATTAAGCCCTACGCCACCGCTTCGCGACTGAATTTCAACCAATTGCTTGAGGCTTTCCAAAATACCTTCCCTACTATCTTTTGGAGAAGGAATAACAAAACAGTTAAAATAGGTAACTTGATAGTTGGTACCAGCTCCAGAAAGGATACGGCCTGCGGGGACAAATTTGAAATCACTCATGACTTCATAAAATGCTTTTTCCCATTTCCCGCGTGCTGCGGCTTTTTCATTTTGGGCAATACCCCAAGCAACCCTTTTCCATGTCTCCTCAGGCGTGTGCTCGACAAGCTCACCATTTTCTCCTTTGAGCGCATACCTATCGAGAAAAACTTTTTCCCGCAAAGTCCCCACAAAATCTTTGACTGATGTTTTAGTTTGGTTGTTTGTATTCATATTTTTGCTCTGATTGCTTAGCGTGCAATACATGTACTACAGTCGACCCAATTTCTTTATCTTGTTCTGCAATCCTCAATGTGTATTCTCCAGCACGTGGAAATACAAAATTCCCTATATTAATAACAAGGTTGTTTTTTCCTGTAAAGCTTGTCTTTGTTTTTAGTGTCAGAGGTGGAAAAATATCTTTTTTCTCCTCATCTCTGACAGTAACGATAAGCTCGTACTCTGTATTTGACTCCCCCACAAGCGTTGCGACAAAAAATGCACTTGGCAATCCTCCTGGAAAGGTAACAACATTTAATTCATTAAATATCCCTATGACACTTAATTTATTGGTTTTATCAAGCATCGCATAGTCGCAAAGGGCTATAAGCTCGGTTGTCAGGTGTTGCATATTACTTAATCAATCGTTTGACTTCTTTTTCAAAATCTTCTACATCGACAAATCGCTTGAAAACACTGGCAAAGCGGATATACGCGACTTTGTCTAGTTTTTTCAAATGTTTGGCTATCATATCTCCTATTTCTTTACTTTTTACCTCCAAGCTATCCCCACTTCGTAATTCCCGCTCGATATCTGCTGCAATTTTTTCAACTGTATCAACCGATATTTTTGTCTTTTCAGTTGAAGTGAGCAAGCCTTTTTTCATTTTTTCCCGGTCAAATTGCTCACGTCTCCCATCCTTTTTGATGACGTATAAATTAACATTCTCTATACGCTCATATGTTGTAAATCTTTTATTACACGCAACACATGCTCTTCTTCGTCGAATGGTTTCTAAATCTTCATTGTCGCGGGTCTCAACAACTTCTGTTTGCTTGTTACCGCAATATGGACACTTCATAATAGTTCAAAATGCAAAGTTCAAAGGTCAAAATTATAATTTGCGGGGAGGGATAAAATTTTTGCAGATCGCTTCTTGCTCCTTAAAAATATAGATAGGCTGCAATAGCGGAGCAAGAAAATTTTAATCCCGACCTAAGCAAATCTTCTTAATTCCCTCTTCTTTTCTAAAAATTTTTCAATGTACCTGCCACTTGTGTCTGCCTACATGTAGTGGTAAGAACGATGATAAGCCACTATATCTGCCCTCGTCAATAGCAACTACTAGATCATATTGTATCACATTTCTCCCTAGCCTCAAAGCAATTTTTTTATAAGTCTATGGGGAAGAAGGGGTAAAAAAATGGGTATGAAAAGTGTTATATAGAGAGCAAAAAGACTACTAATGAGATCTAAGTTTTGCAACCTGTTTTTCAAAATCGCTCACTCGCTGAGCCTCATTTTTTATTTGCTCTGTTTCTTTTGCCGAAAGCGCTCTGGATATTCCTTCAACAATCTCTTCATGTTTTTTTGAAGCATTTATCAGCTTGTCCAATAATCCATTTATCTCTATCCCCTCTTGTCGGGCAACTGATGCCTGGCCTATTGATTCTGAAAAATAATTCTCTCCTTTTGAAATAGTCGTTACAACCAACTGTTCATTAACCGGACGTTCGTGACTCAGGGCAAAAGCCGCGGCAATTCGCTTATCTGCTTGGAGCAAATCAAACGTCGCTTTATTTTTCGGATCAGAAATAAACCAGCTTACCACTCTATCGCGCATTGCTTTAAAAATATACAAAGGATTATCAGGCAATATCCCGGGATATGGAAGTGAATATTCAACAGGTTGGTCCTCCATATCTGCCGACGTTGTCGCAGGTTGATTTTGTGCAAAAAGCGGCAAGGCAAAAACTACCAAAAGGATGGAAAAAAATCCGAGAAAAGAAAATGATTTTTTCAACGTTTCTAACATACTTATTGTACGTATCCGATTGCTTGAAGCGCTACATCCAGTGTTTTTTGCTGGTCGTGAGAATAGGTATTGATGACCACGTCGTAATATCGCGGATCCCAATATACCCATGTATTATTATGGTGTGCGTAGAGACGTTGCCATTTTTCGATATCATTCTTCTCGCGAATAAGTACCTCTTCTTTTGCTTCGTCTATACTCATTCCTTCGCGATTGACTAGTCTATCTATTCTAATATTTGTTTGGTCATTACCCTCTTCATCCATACATACCACAAGAATTTTAAAAACATTTGGTACTCCTTGAGCATTAAATCCCGCAAGCTTGGTTTCAATCACTGTATGCTTTTGTGTTACAAGCATGTGCTTAAGAGACGCATCAAAATCCTCATCTTCTGCGTCTGGCCTCTTGCCTGTTTCTTTTGGATCCAAACCCATTTTCTCTCGTACTGCTTCCCAAAAAACCTCTCCTCCTTCTATGTGACGCCATCCAAGCACTTGGGAAAGGTTTTTGGCAAGAGTTGTTGAGCCGGAAGCAATGCGTCCTGATACAGTAATGAGGCGAATCTTTGGAAGGTCTATAGGGGTGCTACTCATGTTTTTCTCCAACGAGCATGGTTTCCTCAACAAGCCTATTAGCATACCCCCATTCATTGTCATACCATGCAATTATTTTTACCATATTCCCCCCGACAACTTGCGTTAAAGACAAATCAACAACAGACGAGTGGCTATTCCCCACAACATCACGAGAAACAATTGGGTCCGTGGTTACCTCCAAAATTCCTTCATATGCTTTATCTTCTGAGGCTTTCTTCAAAACTTCATTCACCTCGTCTATTGATGTGTCTCGTTTTAAAAGAAAGGTAAAGTCAGATAAAGACCCAACAGGTACCGGCACTCGAATTGCCAATCCGTTAAATATTCCCGCTAAAGCAGGAAGTGCCTGTGCTGCAGCTTTTGTCGCACCGGTACTGGTCGGAATAATATTCTCAGCTGCACTACGGGCACGTCTGTAGTCTTTGTGCCCCCCATCTTGTAATTTCTGGTCGGATGTATACCCATGAATCGTTGTCATCATGGCTTTCTCAATACCAAAAGCGTCTTGCATCACCTTTGCAACAGGTGTAATACAATTTGTTGTACACGAGGCGTTGTTGACAATTTTTTCTCCTTTATACTCATTGGTATTAATGGACATGACATACGTTGGGGTATCATCTTTTGCCGGCGCAGACATGACAACTGCTCCTGCCCCAGACGTTATATGCGCCTGTGCTTTTTCCTGTGTTAAGACATGTCCAGTAGACTCAATAACTACGTCTACCCCTACGTCTTTCCATGGCAAAAGTGATGCATCTTTTTGAGAAAACACAGGAATTTCTTTCCCATCTATAATAAGATGTCCCAACAGTATGTCATTGCGAGGAGCTTGCGACGTGGCAATCTCTTTATCTGGTGATTCTTCATTTGGCTTGACGCCTATCTCATGTCCTTTAAGCGTACCGTAGTTTGTATCGTACTTTAAGAGGTACATCCAACCTTCAAGGTCGGTAGAAGACCCAGCATTTATCGCAACTACTTCTATTTCTTGTGCATGCTTGGCTAAAATGACTCGATGCGCGACTCTTCCTATTCTTCCATATCCATTAATTGCAACTCGAATCATACAATAAGTATACGAAGTTACGTTTTCAAACGCAAGTGGATAAAGGCTGAAGCTGTTACCGTATGAGAGATATTATCTGGCGACTAATTGGCTTCGTATAAGAAGCGTGTTAATCAGCTCTGCATGCGCCCATGCCAGCTTGTCTGCACCACGAGGACTTCCCGTCTTCCCATCAATCTGCTCTGACAAAGCCTCCACATTTTCGTGGGCTAATACGAATTCTAAATATCCATCTGCTTTTTGAAGAAGCTGCGCTCTTGAATATTCACCACTATCCTCTTTTCCTAAATAATTATAACGTTCTATAAGGCGCAGGTAATATTGAGCAGCCCAAAGGGTTGCAAATGTCCAAGGGTTGCCTCCGGTCGAACCAATTCCATCGTTGGTGTCTTCAGGAAATCTTCCCATACCCATTCCCAAATTACCTTCTTGCCTCCAAACTCTATTTGCCAACCATTTATCTTCAAATGCTCCTTCCAAAACCTTCATTGTTGCCATCACGTGCGGATCGTCTACATTCATAAAATCATCCCGCACATCATATCCTGTTAGGGTACTTCCAATTACTCCAATATCCAGATTGCTGATCGTATCCATCCACGGAATGACCAATTCACGACCGGCAGTAAGAATTCCTTCAGGGTTTACAAATCTTGTAAGTCTTCTCTGTAATTCTTCCTCTTTTACTCTATATTCTTGAGCGCTTTTTATGTCTCCAATTTGCTCTGCCAACTCAATTCCTTTATGAAGAGCCCGCCTTGCAAGATTGACTGCGTTAAATATATCTCCAACTGAAAATTCCCATGGGTCAAAAGTAAGTCCTGATCCCTGTGGAGTCGTCAGAAAATCAAGAAAAGGTTTTGCAGTCTCAAAAGACGTTACTGGATCTTTTACAATGGTCATTATTGCTAAAGCGGTATGAGCAGGTCCATCGTTTTGTGGATTGCCATACGTTTTTATAGGATCTCCTTCGATGGTGCATCTACTTACACCCATGTTGGCATTTCCAACTCTATTTGGGAATGCACTGACAAAACGTATATACCTATCTAATTTATCTTGAATACGTTCTCTTAAAATAGGATCTGTAGTGAGCGAGGCAAGCTTTGCCATACCTATCGCTATTTGTCCAGCGTCTCTTTGCCAGAAAAACCAATAGTTAGGGTCTGCATCTGTCTTTGGGGCAGCAGCAGCAGCGATTGCACCATTAGCAGCAACTGATGCATCGATTGCAGGATATGATCTTTCTGCAAGAGCCACCGCATCTTTCATGAATTCTTGTATTTGACTTCTTCCTATCTCAACTATTTGATTTTTTTCTTCTTCAAAAGAACCAACAGGCGCAAGAGCAGAAGAAATTCCATCTAATATACTAGCATCGTACGTGGCGGTAGTTGGCAAATCTTCCCCATCTCCTCTACCTGCAGCACGAAATGCAACGCCTGCTTTATCCTGCACTATTGCTGTCCCATATAAGCCAAGTGCGACATCTGTTCCTCTTGCCCCTTGTATTCTGACCACATTCATTCTGGTTGGTGCTTCTTTATCCCCGACATACCACACATAGACCCCTTCTGGAATTTTAATTTGACTATCGCTTACTATTGCAATGGTAGAATCTCCAAATTCAGCCTCTTCTGAGGATGTAACAATGGAAATTCCAGGAATATCAGAAAGCATCTCTTTCACTTGTTGGTCATTTGCTATAACAGTTATATGCAAAGACTTATTTGCAGATAATGATTGGAGTTTTCTATGTAACGCAAAGGGTATTTTACCTGACACAAGAAGGCTTTGTGCATCTAGGAGAAGATGTGTTGGTGCTCCAGTTAGTTGTATCTCAGACACTCTTTGTACAGCTTCAATCAGATCTCGGTCATGCTTGGGTAAATCAGTCGTTCCTTCCATGTATTCCTTAACTGGAAGAAGCGAGCTCTCAACGACACCCATTGGTATCGTCACTTCTGAGGTAGTTGTATCACCTGAGCTTACGAGTAACAAAAGTCCTTCTATGGTTCCATCTTTCTTGTCGGTCATTACCCTTTCTACATTGTCAACGCTATACGCAGCAATATTTTCCTTATGTAGCTCTCCTCCAAAAGGTATATCTTTACGTCTAAGAATCGGCGCCTCTGTTATTCTATTCACAATCCATTCGCCGTCATCATTTAATTTGTATTCTATAGCATGCAACTCATATTCTCTTGTATCGTCTGCTGCATCTACTATTTTTTGCCTATGAATAAGTTGTAACTTCTTATCTCCTATTGCAATTGGCATTCCGACCAATCCTGTTTTTAAATACTTATTATTTCTATTGGGAATAGAATACGATTCTATTCGCTTTGCTTTTTCCCCATCTTTACGTGCATACACCGAGAGTGTATTGTTATCTTTCTCTTCGTCTGCTCGAGCCATGAATTCAAGTCCATTTTGCGTAAGTCCCATTGGTAAAATATTTCGGAGAGATTCTCCGTCTTCTGCAACAACGATTTGTACCTCCTTGTCAATTGCAACAAGCTTTCCATCTTCAACTCCTAATTGCACAAATCCTGCAGCCGTTTTAATTTTTTCTCCAGATTTTGTGTTATACATAGCAGTCATTCCTAAAATATCATCGTTTGATCGTGGATCTTCCAATTGGAGGATACCATCTGGAAAATCCACATCCAGCGGATATGATTCTCCTGTTTTTGCATTCACAACAAGGATAATGCTTTTATCTACGCCTCTATGTTGTGCGCTTGCTTCTCGAAGACATCGTCCTACGTGAAACTCTTCCCCTCCTATATGCACTCTCACCACATTAAAGAATCCATCATACAGATGACGAACTCTTACGCCAGTATCACTATAAGAAACCTCTTGCATTTGTGAGATCTTAAAAGGAGTAATTATTTGTTCTGTAAGCACTGCTTGTTCTGTCATATGTGGATGCTAGCACGCAAAGGATTAAATAACAAGATGCCTCAGCAGCAAGCATTTCGCTCAATCCGTAAACTCCTGGACAAACATCTCCCCGTAAATACCTGCATCTAAAACCCCTATCCCCACCCGGTGAAAATTTGGGGAGAGAATATTTGCTTTATGACCCGGACTATTCATGAGTCCTTGCATAGCCAAGTCAACGTTTGCTGAAAACGCTAAATTCTCTCCTGCATACGAATAAATAATGTCGCGTGCTCCCATTCGGTCAAAAGGAGACAAACCATCGGGTGTGTAGTGGGAAAAATAACCACCCAAGAGCATTTGCGCGGCATAATCCCGAGCAAGTTTCTGGAGTGCTCTATCCATACTCAGCTGCCCCAGTCCTCTTTGTGCTCGCTCTTGATTAATTAGCAGAAGCATTGTATTTTCAGCAGAGGCGTCAACAGCTCCATCTGTTTTAAATCCAAGGCTGATAGATGAATTGCTTTTGGGTTCGATGGTCAAAAAATTAAGTGTGTCCTGTGCCACTCCACCAAATGCTCCGGCGATTTCCTGCTCTACTACTGTAGATCTGCTGACAAGAAAAAATCCTATCTTTGAATCATGTATCGTGTTTTTTAAAAATGGTGACATTGGGATGGTCTCAATCACGGTGAGGACAAACATCAAGAGCACCATTCCGGAAAGAAGACCGGGAAGTATACCAATACTATTGTTAAGCGCTCCAAACCCAGATTTGAGAAAAATATTTGCTTTTTGGGCTCGTATGATTGTTTTTCTCAGAAGAATATATAAAAGTATTTCTGTACAAATAGCTGCAATGAAAAATCCCAAAACATTTGCATACCCACGAGTCACATGGAATATTTGTGTCAAACCAAGCGCTACAAGACCATATGCTTTTATTCCGACAACAAACGACACAATAAATTGCAATAAATCAAATGTTGCAACAACTGCACCAATTGCATACCCCTCAACCGCACAAAATCCCAAAAGAACAAATAAGACGCTATCCATCCAGGTAAATTGCGAAAAAAATGATGATAGTAGTTGCATTTCTTGTCTCCCTTATAGTCCCATGGTATGATAATGGTGTGAAAAAAACGAAATTTTCAGTCTCGAAAAAAAAATATCGCGCGTATTATTGGATAGGACTGATTCCGTTTGTTTTGCTCGCTGGTTTGTTTTATTTTTTCGTTCTGCGTGATTTACCATCCCCAACCAAACTTGCAAGTTCTAGTTTACCACAATCAACACGAATTTATGATAGAAACGACACGCTTTTATACACGATATACACCAATCGAAACCAAACCTTTGTCTCATTGCCAACTATTCCCAAATCTCTTCAAGAAGCAACCATTGCTATCGAGGATAAAGATTTTTATCGGCATGGCGCTATAGATTTTCGGGGTATTTTCCGCGCACTCTTTGTCATTCTTACGCACAAACAAATTCAAGGCGGCTCAACCCTTACCCAACAATTGGTGAAAAATACCCTTCTCTCTCCAGAACAAACAGTCCTTCGAAAAGCCCGCGAAATTGTCCTTTCTTTTGCAACCGAGCTTCTCTATTCCAAAAGTCAAATTCTTGAAATGTACCTAAATCAAATTCCCTACGGAGGCACTGCATATGGAATTGAAGCAGCATCCCAAACATATTTTGGCAAACACGCAAAAGATTTAAATCTTTCAGAAAGCAGTATGCTTGCTGGCCTTCCCGAAGAACCAAGCGTTTTCTCCCCATATGGCACTCACCCTGAGTTAGCCCGAGAAAGACAACGATTAGTCCTCAACGCAATGGCCGACCAAGGCTATATTACTCATGCTATGGCACACCAGGCATTTCAAGAAGCGCTTCCGTTTGTAAAAATTTCCAATTCTATTCAAGCTCCACACTTTGTCTTGTACGTCAAAGAATTGTTAATTCAAAAATATGGGCAACAACTGGTTGAGCAAGGAGGGTTGAAAGTCCGTACCAGTCTTGATATGTCACTACAAAATTTTGCTCAAGATACTGTCGCGTCTGAGGTTGCAAAGGTAATTCCAGACCACGTGACCAATGGCGCAGCAGTAATTACCGACCCAGCAACCGGTGAAATTTTGGCAATGGTGGGAAGTAGAGGCTATTTTGACAGTGCGATTGATGGCAATGTGAATATAGCCCTTGCCCATCGCCAACCAGGATCTTCTATCAAACCCGTTAATTATGCTGATGGACTCATTCACGGGTATACGGCTGCAACGGCATTTGCCGATCAACCAATCTGTTTCCCCAACCCCAATCAAGCACCGTATTGCCCACAAAATTACGATGGAAAATTCCATGGACTCCAACAGATGAGATTTGCACTTGGAAATTCATTTAATATTCCAGCTGTCAAAATGCTCAAGCTCAATGGCGTCGACTCGATGCTACAGCTTGGGACACAAATGGGAATCACGAGCTTTTCCAATGCGGATGCAAGTCGATACGGACTTTCTCTGACTCTTGGGGGTAAAGAAGTTACTATGCTTGATATGGCAACCGCATATGGAGTTTTTGCCAATAGTGGATACCGTGTTACTCTCCATCCAATTTTAGAGGTTGACGACCAGAAAGGTCGAATACTTGAAAAGTATATTCCTCCACCAAGTCCGATTTTTGCAACAAAAGTCCTCCCTGATGGAATTGCATTTATCATTTCCGATATTTTGGCTGACAATGGCGCACGCCTTGCAGACTTTGGCGCCTACTCAGAGCTTTATATTCCCAAACAACGCGTTTCGGTGAAAACCGGTACCACCAATGACTTTCGCGACAATTGGACAATTGGATACACACCAAAATATGTGGTAACGGTTTGGGTTGGTAACAATGATAATACTCCAATGAATAATGTTGCCTCCGGTATTACCGGAGCCGCACCAATTTGGAACAAACTGATGACTCATCTAATTACCATTCATCCCTCTGCCGGTGTCCCCAGGCCTGGCAATGTAATTCAAAAACCAATTTGCTCAACCACAGGTCTTCTCCCTCCTGCACCCGGTACGCCAAATGCATGCCCAGTACGAAATGAGTATTTTATTGTTGGGACAGAACCCAAACAACTGGATAATTACACAACAGAAAATATGTCTGTAGACAAAACGACTGGGCAACCGGCCAGACCAGGACAAACAGATAATGTGGAGACCAAGTCAGAGCAAATCTTTACCGACCCAACAGGAGATAAATATTGCGTGAGCTGTCCTGCACTTACCCCACCGCCTACCCCAACCCCCCACTAAAAAACTTCCTCTTTTCAGCACATCTTCTCTTGTATATAATCCAGATGGCCTACCCCATATCTATGCGCATCGTACAAGTCTTTTTTTTGTTGGTTATTGCACTTTTTAGCGCAATTGGGGACGTCACTATTTTTGTTGGGAGTACTCTGTGGAAAATACTGTATGTGCTTTTTTCAGGTCTCAAAAAAAGCATAGAAGTCTTGGGTTTTATCGTGATACTTCTTGTCAGACCTTTTACATTTCCTCTTTCCCACGTCTCAAAAAGAAAACCCAAAAAAAATGTACTTCACTCGCCTTTTGGTTTTAAGTTGCGCTATTTTACTTTGGGAATTCTCTTTTCATTTTGTTTTTTATTTATCCCTCTTCTTGTCATTATTATTGCCAAAACACTTCCTGATCCCAGTGTTCTCAGCTTCCAACAAGTCCCGCAAACAACCAAAATATATGACAGACACCATACGCTTTTATATCAATTTTATGCAAATCAGAATAGAACACTTGTCCATCTATCTGACGTCCCAAAATCCCTGCAAGAAGCAACCATTGCAATCGAGGATAAAAACTTCTATCAAAATCCTGGATTTGATATTGCTGCAATGATACGAGCAGCACTGTCGGACATCCAGCATAAAGGATTTCAAGGAGGCTCAACAATCACCCAACAGCTTATCAAGTCAACGCTTCTTACCTCAGAGCAAACAGTCAATCGAAAGATTGAAGAAGTAATTCTGGCTTTTTGGGCTGAAAGAATGTACAGCAAAGATAAAATTTTGGAGATGTATTTAAATCAAGTCCCGTATGGAGGCACTGCTTGGGGAATTGAGGCAGCATCCCAAACATATTTTGGCCGTAGTGTAAAAGATATTGATGTGGCACAAGCTGCTTTCCTTGCAGGCTTGCCACAAGCACCAAGTACGTATTCTCCTTTTGGCACCCATCCAAATTTATGGAAGTCAAGACAAAAAGAAGTACTGACTCGAATGGTTGATTTGGGCTATATTGACTCGCAAGAAGAAAAAGATGCCCAAGATGAATCGCTTACATTTCAAACCCAAGCAACCTCACTGCTTGCTCCCCATTTTGTTATGTATATCAAAGATCTTCTGATACAAAAATATGGCTTGCCACTTGTTGAAAAAGGTGGTCTCTCAGTTACGACAACACTTGATTTACCAATACAGCGTATGGCACAAAAAGTTGTGAGTACTGAAGTTGGCCAGGATGGATACTTGGGTATCTCCAATGGCGCAGCCATTGTAACCAATCCCAAAAACGGCGATATTTTGGCAATGGTAGGAAGTGCTGACTACACACAGCCTGACTTTGGTAATGTAAATATTGCAACATCCCTTCGCCAACCAGGATCCTCTATCAAAGTCGTTACCTATGCCGCCGCACTGTCTCACGGATACACTCCGGCAACCATTATAGACGATAGCCCTATTACCTACTCAAATGCGTGGGAAACATACTCTCCTGTGAATTATGATGGAAAATTCCATGGGCGAGTGACGCTTCGAGCAGCATTGGCAAATTCCTTTAATATTCCGGCAGTCAAAACATTAAGCGCAGTGGGTATTCCAACGTTTGTTGATTTGGGACATAAAATGGGATTGTCTCATTTAGGAACAGCTAATGACTACGGACTTTCCGTAACCCTTGGCGCAGCTGAAGTAAGCATGTTGGATATGGCAACAGCCTACGGTACTCTAGCCAACAACGGCGCTCGCGTCACTCTTAATCCTATTTCAGAAGTTACCGATTACAAAGGCAGTATTATAGAGCAAAAAATTAGCGACACTGGTATACCAGTTGTAGACCCTGGGGTAGCGTTTTTACTCGCAAATATTTTAAGCGATAATCCAACACGATCCTGGGAATTTGGCAATAATTCCCCATTGAATATTCCAGGGTATAGTGTCCCTGTGAAGACAGGCACAACCGATAGCAAGCGCGACAATTGGACAGATGGATACACAAAAGATACAGTTGTAGTGGTGTGGGTAGGTAATAACGATAATGCGCCAATGAGCCAAAATTTGGCTTCCGGCATTACCGGTGCCGCACCAATTTGGAATAAAATTATGACCAATCTTCTCTCTGGCAAACCAGACAATCCCTATACTCCCCCACCAAATGTCATACGCAAACCCTGCTTGGGGAGAATTGAATATTTTCTTTTAGGCACAGAGAGTAGTGTGAATTGCGTGTATGTCCCGCCTCCAAGCGGCAGCCCTACGCCACCGCCACCACAATAGAATCTAGAGGACACGCAAAGCCTTCTGGAGTTTCTCAAATTGTTCTTTTGGGTTTTCTGAAAAAAGAAAGCTTGTGCTTGCAAATCGCGTTACTCCTGCATCTTGCGCTTGTTTAACCGTTGCATCCGTTACTCCTCCATCTATTTCTATTGGCAAAAAAGGCGCACTTTCTCGAATCTGCTTTACTTTTTCAAGTCGAGACGCATCAAATGGAGGACCTGAAAAACCAACTTGCTTGGATGTGTACACCAAAATTCCATCCAGATCTTCATACGCTGCTTTGATTGCCCCAACCGGAGTTGGTCCGTCTAATGCAAGAAGTACATCCCCCCAAAGCTGCGCCTGCGCAACAAATTCTGTTTGGTCTTTCATTTTTTCTACGTGTCCTATAAACCGCACAAAGCCTGCATCAGCAAATGGCTTGACGTATTGCAACGGCTCATCAACCATCATATGTACTTCCAAAAGAAAGTCTTTTGCGTATTTTTGAAAAGGTGCTGGGTCCATCCATGTCATATTTTCTACAAACTTTCCATCAATCAAATCTACATGAATGACTTTGGCAAAAGGTCTCACAGCTTCTATTTTTGCCTCAATTTCTGTCCAGTCTTTTTCTAAAATCCCTGGAATAATTTCTGTATCTAATTTAAATTCATCTTGAATCATATAACACGTAGTGTCATTCCTGCTTGCCTTGCCGAAGCGGGTCCTGGGATGACATCTTCTCTTCAAGAAGAGTCATCCTCTCAATTCTTCTTTTGTGCCTTTCTTCATTGCTAAAGGGAGTTGTTAACCAAATCTCTACTGCCTCAAGAGCGTCTTTTTCCGTGAGAAATCGTGCGCCAAGCGACAGAATATTTGCATCATTATGCTCTCTGGTGAGAGTTACTATGGCAAATGGATTCTCACTCGTCTTCCCGCTTGCGTCCACCGACTCTTTTGCAACAACAGGTCCATAAAAAACTCCGGCTCTTACCCCAGGGTATTTATTTGCCACTATTGCCTCTGCCTGTCCCGACCCTCCAAGAATAATTCCACGATCTTCCGGATGTTCACTCACTTTTTGTGCAACCAGAGAAATAAAGTCAACATAATCATCTGACGGGTGGAAATCATGTGCTCCACAATCTTCTACGTCATAGTCCTTCTCAAGAAGAAATTTTTTGATTTTTTCTTTGAGATAAAACCCAGCATGGTCTGTACCTAAATATATTTTCATACATTATTCGCTGCTATTCTTCTTTCCATTTCTTCTTTTGTTAAAAGGCCTGTTTGAGCACCAATATGCTCTAGGACCGCAGCCGCATTATAAGACCCCCACTTCATTGCATCAGGTATATCTTTTCCATAGAGAATCGCACCCAGAAATCCTGATGCAAAACTGTCTCCTGCTCCTGTTTTACCAGTGTAACTCGCGGGTTCGATAGTGCCAAAAGAATAAAATTTTCCAGATTCATCAAGCACAAAAGAGCCTTTATCCCCGTCTGTCATGCAAATCATTTTGCATCCAATACGCTGTAATCGAAAAAGAAGATCTTCTGGCTTCTCTTTCTCCTGCGGACCTTTTACTTTTCCATACAAAATTTCCTCGGCTTCATCTCTGTTGATGAATAATATATCTGTTTCCAACAACACATCTTTAATTTTTTCTGCACCATCTTTGAGCTGTTGGCTTCCTGGATTAAACGCAAGCTTTACATTTTCTTTTTTTGCGTACTCTGCAACACGACGATACAAGTCTTCCCATTCTTTTCCCATAGATGTAAGGTATATCCATTTGGTTACCACCCCATCAAGAGACATCTCATGTGCGCGTTCTACATGGTGGACAAAAAGTGTTCGCTCGTGGGCAACGTGAATACCCACAGAAAAAGTTGACGGAGTATTTTCTGTTACTTTTGCATAGTCAAGTGATACGCCTTCTTGTGTCAAACCATTTCGCAGTTTTGCTGCAAATTCGTCACCACCAAATTCTGCAATAAGACCAGTGGCAAATCCAAGTCTTTTGACCCCTACAGATACGTTACATGCATTCCCCCCCAACATAAATGAAGCCTCATCTACGAGAATTTTTTCTCCTGCATACAGCATGAGCTGATTGGTTGCCTTATTATACGAGCAAAAATCCGTCTCATTATTAATCGTAAGGAATGTGTCCAAAATAGCATCCCCAACCGCGACAAGGTCAAATGTTTGCATAATTTCATGCTACAATATCCCCTATCTTCAGAGCAAGTGGCAATGAGTTGTTTTAGATTTGATAACGCCTCCAAACGTGCTAGAATAAACGTACTACCATGAAATCTCTTTTCCTATTTTTATGTGTTTTTTTGATAAGTCTTTTTTTTCTTTTTGTTACGGTTACACAAAACCATGCAGACCAATTAGACGATCTGACAAAACAGATTAACGATCTCACCTCCCAACTCAATCAATCCATCAACGCCACAGCCCCACTCGAATCCCAACTTACCAATATGCAAAAACAAATTGCAAGTATTAAAGTGCAAGTTGCTAATATCGACGCTGATGTTATGCAAAAACAAAAAGATATTACGATGCAATATCAAGATATTGCCCAACAAGAAAAAGTATTAGGAGCAATTATCAGAGACTATTACATTCGCACTTCATCAAGCAATACATTTCTTACCCTTCTTTCGACAAATTCACTTGGCAAATTAACCAATGTGCTCGCGTATCAAGAAGCAGCGCTGAATCAAGACAAGGCAACGATTACCAACCTCGCTCTCTCTATTATCGATCTTGAGCAAAAGAAAAAAGACCTCCAGGATGAAGAGACTCGCTTGAGCGCACTCAAAGCAAATTTAGACGACCAGTCTGCAAAACTAGACAAAATTGTTACCGGAGCCAAGCAGTATCAGGCTTCTTTATCAAATCAGATAGCTCAGCTTTCGGCACAGCAACAGCAACTTTTGGCGCAAAAATTGGGAAGCTTGGGTCTTCCTACATCTGCGTACACAACAAAAGGCGGGTGTAGTAGCGACCTTACCAATGGCCACGATCCTGGTTTTTCTCCAAAACTTGCACTTTTCACCTACGGAGTTCCCCATCGAGTCGGTATGAGCCAATATGGAGCAAGGGGTCGGGCAGATGCAGGACAATCATACAATGATATTCTCAACTTTTATTATCCGAATACTACGCTCACCACCGTAAGCACGTCAACCAACATTCATGTTGTGGGAAGCAATGAGTATGGACAATCGTTTGATTCCAATTGGGATATAGAAACCTATGTCAAACATATTTATGAAATCCCAACAGATTGGAATCCGAATGCGCTCAAAGCCCAAGCAATCGCTGCTCGTTCCTATGCCCTGTCTGTCACTAATAATGGTTCCTCAAGTATTTGCCCATCCCAATCTTGCCAGGTAGTCAAACAAGAACTCAACTCTCAAGCATGGATAGATGCGGTGAATGCGACTGCCGGACAAGTGCTAACTAGCGGTGGTGCCCCAATTCAAGCCTGGTTTTCTTCAACTGCCGGCGGCTACACTTTCTCCTCAGGTGACGTATGGGGCACAAGCTCAAAACCCTGGACTCGCGAATCCCAAGATGCAAGCGGAACTATTAATAGCTTTGCAGATCTTAATAATAATGCTTTTGACAAGTCTTCTCCCTGGTTTTACTGTGACTGGGGTGGTAGATCTGCCTATAATGGCACTGCGTGGCTTAAGCCCGAAGAATTAGCAGATATTGTCAATGTCCTCATGCTCGCCCAGGCTGATTCCTCAACGCAAAAACACTTGTCCCAACTAGACAAACCTAACCCTGATGGGGTCGATACGTGGGATGCGTCGCGTGTCCAACAAGAGTTGACGTCCAGAAATATTACACCATTTCACTCGATTACGTCCGGCTCTGTGGATGTTGATTTTGGAAGCGGCCGCACAACTACTATTCACTTCGTAGGAGACGGGGGAGATAAATCCTTTGGTGGAAATGATTTTAAAAATTACTTCAATCTTCGCGCACCTTCTAATATTAATATTGTCGGACCATTATATAATATAGAAGAAAAATAACTATGCCAGATATCTTTACACAAGAGGATGCAGGACGCGATAGACGTATGGGAGAGGACCCAAATAGTGAAATACAAAACGTGGTAACCCAAACACTCTCTTCCAAAGAAGCTAAACCGAAAAAGCCTTCAAAGTCTAAGCCTCTATTTATCACAAAACACCTAAGAGTTGGCACCAAACGGATGCATATTTTTTCTGCATTTTGTGAAATGCCAAATGGGGTAACTTTTGAAACCCAAGAAGAAGGAGAAATTATTCTTCTTTTACTTCGGAAGAGTTTTATCACAAATATTGCTTGGGTTGTTTTTACAATCCTTTTGGCTTTGATTCCCGTGGGCATTGCCCAATTTATCAATATCGAAAATACTCCACTCACGCTTCTCTCACCCCAATATATGTTTGTCCTTCTTGCTCTCTATTACCTCGTCATTCTGTCTTATGCATTTATCAGCTTTATCACCTGGCATTTTAATACTGCACTTGTCACCTCAGAGCGAATCGTTGATATTGATTTTTCAGACCTTGTCTATAAAAATATTGCAGAAACAAAAATGGATCTTGTACAAGATGTGAGCTACACAGAAACAGGAGTCATTCGGACAATCTTCAATTACGGCGACGTCCTCATCCAAACAGCCGGGACAGTAGATAATTTTGACCTTATTGCCGTCCCCCATCCGGACCGAGCAGTAGAGATTATTGAAGGGCTTATTGGAAAAGCGAAAGGAAACGTCGGTGTTTGATTTCAATACAATCATTTCTCTTGTCCATTTGGGTAGTATTTTTAAGGTGGGTATTCTAACCGTGCTTGTTTTATTCCTGATACTTTTATTTGTCATCCTCAAACAAGTGCGTTCTATGAATACCGTTGTAACCCAACCATACTTGTATCCAATACTCCTTTTTGCTTCATGGTCGTTGATTATTCTTGCTCTTGCACTTTTTATGATATCGGTTGCTATACTATAACTGATGGCAAAAAATATTCAGGTCGCAAAAATTGTTCCATCGAGTACGCCTGCTGCCTGGTCACAGGCATATCATGCTGGTACGCTTACTGCGGTAGTCGCGGTAACACCAAAGGAAGAAGAAGATGCACCCTCGCTCCCAATTGTTGGTAAAGACTTACTCAATACATTTGAGTCGGAATATTTCACTTTGGAAGATAAAAATCTTGCGTCTATTAAGGACGCCGCACACACAACATACAAAAAATCCTCAGACACCCACACTATTTCTTTTCTTGTTGCAACAGCAATTCACAATACCCTTTATCTTGTTATGGCAGGCAATGGGAGTATTTTTTTACTTCGAAATGGGAAACTTGGGACGCTTCTTGAACAAGAAACAGACCAGCCAACCATTCTCTCATCTTCCGGCTTTTTAGAGCATGGAGACATTATTATTCTTGCATCCCCTGCATTTCTTAAGATAGTGACCAAAGAAAAACTTTTTGAAACGCTTCGTCAGAATACCATTCATGAAGCCGCTGAAATACTGACCCCAACGATTCATGCGACAAGTGATGGTGACGCAGTTGCCATCTTTTTTCTCTATGAAGACGCGGCAGAGTCTGTCTCTTCTGAAATTCCAAAACCAGAAGAACCCCATGTCCATACGCATCACGAAGTGCCTTCGCAATCTGCGTCAGAAGAACAAAATTTTTCCAAACCTCTTATTATGCCTGAGAAACCACACCCAACGCGCAAAATTTCTCATAGGCAAAGATTGCTGCTCACTATTATTGTTATATTACTCATTGTCTTGGGGACAACAAGCGTGTTGACTATTCAAAGACAAAAAACGGCACAAAACACTGCGTTATTTGCCACGGTATATCCCCCTGCAGAGCAAAAATATGAAGAGGCAACAGGTTTACTCGACCTAAATCCAACACTTGCCCATGATGACTTCCTGTCAGCACAAAAAATGCTTGAAAGTGCACAAAATAAATTTCCTAAAGGCTCTCAAGAATCAAAACAAATAGCAACGCTTTTGGCAAAAATTACAAGCAGTCTTGCACTGTCGTCCCACGCCAACACAGTTGCTGCACAAAAAGTCGATGCGACCACAAACGATTTGCTTTCTTATGCTGCGTCTCATACAGATATTTCCTATCTCACCCAGGATGACATAAATATCTATACTGCTGATTCTTCTGGCATTTCCACCGTTAATAAAAAATCCCTGAAGGCAAAACCCATTATTCCCAATGCTTCAACATGGACAAGCATTGGTGGATTTGCAACCTATTTGGGTAATTTCTATCTCCTTGATACCAAAGCCGGTATTATAAAATTTGTTCCCTCAGGCATCACCTTTGCAAAATCCGACTACTTTGCCTCGGGAGTAAGTCCAGATATATCGCAAGCAACCAGCATCGCAATCGACGGGTCTATTTGGATTTTGGAAAGTAATGGTACTCTTTTGAAATTCACAAAAGGCAAACAAGACACTTTTGCACTTACTGGTCTAGATACCCCTCTTTCCCACCCCACTCAAATTGTCACCAGTGTGGACATGGACAATATCTATATTGTGGATGCTGGAAATGGACGCCTCGTGGTTGCAGATAAAACAGGAAAATATAGCGCACAATACACAACAGGACTTTTAAAAAATGCAACGCAGCTTGTGGTAGACGAGAAAAACAAAACTACTCTTTTCCTTTCCGGCGGAAATGTCTACAAAATAACACTGAAGTAATTTTTAGGGTCGAAAGACTTGACCCGGGGTCTAATTCCTCTTATGATAAGCCTATGAAAATTTCCAATAGACGCGCAGCGTATGATTTTGAAATCCGAGACAAAATGGAGGCAGGTATCAATTTGCTGGGTGCCGAAGTAAAAGCCGTACGCATGGGACATGCAGATCTTACAGGTAGCCATGTCCGCATTGTGGGTAGTGAGATGTATCTGGTCAATGCGCAGATTTTCCCGTATGCTTATGCAAGACCAGAAGGCTATGACGAAAGGCGCACGAGAAAGCTTCTTGTCCATAAAAAGCAAATTCTAGCTTTGAAGGCTAAAATGGATGGTCAGGACTTGACAATTGTGCCTATTTCGATGTATACTTCTGGTAGTCTTATCAAGCTTGAAATAGCCTTGGCTAAAGGGAAAAAGAAGTTTGAAAAGAAGCTGGCCAAGAAGAAAAAAGATCTTGACCGGGAAATGGAACAAGAATTAAGTCTTTAACAATTTGTCGACATCCATTTTGGCTTTTTGAACAAAGGGGGACGTGTCCCCCGAAGCTCGAAGAGCGAAGGGGGATGAACTGATTCGACAAGAAGAGCACATTAAAAACTGCAAGCCGACTTTGACACATAGTCGTAAAACAGCGTCAAAAATTAAATGCTATGGATACAATCCGCAGCACGGGTCTTAATAGGGTGCAAACCCTTGCAGACCGAGCTATTGATACAGCGCAAGCTGTCATTGGTAGCTTTGCTCCTAACGTTGCATACGCAACAGTCTAAGAGCCGGTTCACGAAGTCTTTTTCTCAACGAGACTTTGTGGGCAAAACAAGTTGAGAGAATAGGTATTTATTTTGGTCTTATAAATATCGGTATATGACCTTTGCATATTGTTTTTCCGTCTGAAGATAAGACAATATGTGAGTAAAATATTCAGACTACGCTTGTAGATGTTGATAATACGTTCCCTTGGACTCGGTTTCAAAACCGACATCTCCACACTCGCCCCTCAGGCCGCAAGGCTTGAGGGGTTTTATTTTTTCTCATTTCGTTGACAACAATAATGGATTTTGATAAAGTACTTTCACTATGGGGCAGGAGAAAGACCTTCATGGTTTTGAAGAAGACCCAATAACGCCCGAACAGCTATCCAGCCTTGGACAAAAAGCTTCGGAAACAGTAGAAAGACTCCTCAAGCTTGGTAACCAGGGATATCTTGACCACAACGGAATGCCTGCACCAATTTTTTACGTTGTAAATGGAAATGAGATACGTCTTACTCGAAAAGACGGTTCTCAATCTCTCTCATTAACCAACGTACCCAATCCGGGAGAAATTTCCATTTACGAACAGGATCGATCACGCGCATACACGTGGCCAGCTTACCGAGTTACCCTTAAAAAAAGCGGTAGCGCATGGGATTTGGAAAACGTACCCACCGAACAAATTGATAACGGTACTGTAAACCCAATGTCCGATGCAAAGAAAAAAAGTGAATTCATTACAAGAGTTCGTGATTTTTTAGATGATGTTGCAGCCTCAAGCTAACTGACTCTTGACAAGTGCTCTAAAAAAGATAGAATATATTCTTGTGAGCGAACTTTTGCAACCCACTGTTATTTGTTCTCCTTCAGGCATTCAGTTGGATTTGCAAGATGGGTCACAACTATATACATTTACCCACAATATCGACGGCCAACCAGAGGCAAGGGAAAGATTTGTCAAACTTCTCAATGAATCTGGACTTGAGCATAGACTTGGCCCAAAAATTGAATACATTGCCGGCAATACTCCTTACCCTGACATGTCTCTTCAAACCGGTGTATATTGTCGAGACCCACGCATTGCTTAGTCTTTTGCCAACGCAATCCCCCATACTTTTTCAAATCCATTTTTCTTAAGTATTTTAGCTGCTTCATGCAGGGTCGAGCCAGTGGTCAAAATATCATCAATGAGGAAAACAGTTTTAGCGTCATTTATCCTTAATCCTTTATCATTTATTTTAAAAGCTCCTTTCATATTCTCTTGTCTATCTTCTCTACTCAACCCAAATTGTGGCACTGTTTCTTTGATACGCGTAAGCAAATGCACAACAGGCAAATCAAACTTTTTAGATAATCCTATTGCTAAAAGCTCTGATTGATTGTATCCACGCTTTTTCAAACGATTTTGTGAAAGAGGAATTGGGACAAGAAAAGGCTTGAATTTTAGTGCATGAATAAAAGCTTGTTGTTGAATAAGAGATTCGTAGAGTAAATCTGTTAAAACAGACTGTAAAGAAGTCAGATATGGCTGGTACTTGAATTGGTATACTAATTTCCGCACAATATCCCGGTACACTACCCCGCAAAATGCGCCATCAATGGTGTAGTTTCTAAGGCAATGTGGATGCGTACGTCCATCTATAGAATTTTTTCCACACGCAAGACACAAAGGTTTTGTGTCAAAAGAGATTCTGGCAAAACAATTTGCACAAATATACTCGCCTACTTTTTTACATCTCACACACCTTTTAGGAAACAAAAAATCCAGAAGCATGTATTAAGTGTATTGACGTCATTCTGGCTTGTCCAGAATCAATTATTTGATATATAATGAATTTCACTTGGAGGAGTCGCATAGCTTGGTCCATTGCGGAAGTTCGCTAAACTTTTGAGCAGCAATGCTCGCGCAGGTTCGAATCCTGTCTCCTCCGCCTTCGGTCGCCATAGCTTTAGCGACGGTGACTTCCGCTCATGAAAATATATACTAATAACAAAAATATAATTATTACTAAAGAGCGACCTTCGGCGGACAATGTCCGCTTTTATTATGTCTACATTTTACAGTGTTCGGATAATAAACCTTATACTGGCTGCACAGACAATTTAAAAGACAGGTTTGACAGACATCAGAAAGGATATGTTATTGCAACCAAAGCAAGAAGACCTGTAAAGCTTTTTGCATATTTTGCTTTCAATGAAAAACATACCGCTTTCAATTTTGAGAAGTATCTTAAATCCGGGTCTGGAAGAGCATTTCTGAAAAAGCATCTATTTTAATTTGAGAACATGTGACCGAATCCTTGGCATTCTGAAGCTTTAGCAAAAGACGCCTGTCTCCTCCGCAGGCATAATTCTGCGCCTGGCTTTGCCGGAAAAACTACATTACGTCCAGCTAGTTCCCCTTGCTATGTCTCTTTGATATAATAACCAAACAATGAGGAGAGGTCGCATAGTGGTCGAGTGCAGAGGTTTACTAAACCTCCGTACCGCAAGGTACCGCGGGTTCGAATCCCGCCCTCTCCGCCACGTAAGAACGTTTTCGCAAAGTGAATTACGTTTAATGTGGCTGAGTCCGCTTAAAATCTTTCAAGTTTCTTACAAATTATTATTCCCATTTTTACAAATAATAAGTAGTATATAGCAAGACTACCTAAAGGAGTTTTTATGAGCTTAAGTATTGCTAATCTCAGTCCCCTAACAGCATTATTATTTGGAATTCTTATTCTGATATTTCCAAAGTTTCTTAATTATTTTATCGCAGCCTACCTTATAATTATTGGACTTCTGGGTCTTGGAATAATTCGCTAGTACTATTCTACTCTACACTAAAACTTTCCAAACTTCCCTTTTTCTGTGTATGATAGATGTATGGGACAAGGTTTTCATAAAGTTCATCCAAAAAAACATACCAATAAGCATGGTATTGCAGGCAAAATTTTTGATAAAAGTATGTATGGGATGGCGCTTATTGCGCCCATCATGACCGTACCACAACTCTATGATATTTGGGTACACCACAGACGAGCAGGGGTTTCTTTGGCAACATGGGCTGCATACGCATTCGTCACTGGACTTTGGCTTACATATGGCATACTGCACAAAGAGAAACAGCTTATCCTGGTTAACTTTTTACTTCTCATTTTAGACAGCGCAATTGTTGCGGGTATTCTTTTTCTTCACTAGCTTTCTGTTACAATAGCCACATGGCTACTACACTTTTTGCATCTCGAGCCGGAGAAAAGCTTGCCTTTGCCCTAGAATATTTTCAAGTGGATGTTAAAGGCAAAGTTTGTGCGGATTTTGGCTCTTCAACAGGTGGATTTGTCGATGCACTTGGACAAGCAGGAGCTACTAAAATCTATGCTGTGGAGACAGGATATGGGGTCTTAGACTGGAAACTGCGCAAAAATCCTTCTGTGGTCGTCCTGGAGCGCACAAACGCCATGCATGTAATACTTCCGGAAAAAGTAGCTATGATTACCAATGATACTTCCTGGACTCGCCAGGCAATAATCTTCCCAAATATCTTAGCGAATTTGAAAGATGGTGGGTCTATTCTCACACTTATCAAGCCTCATTACGAAGCAGACCCAAAGCTTCTTCATCATGGAGTACTAGAAGAAGCAGTTGCAGAAGTCGTTGCAAACGACTGTGTAAAAAAACTCACCAATCTTTTTCCTGTTATGCTTGTCGGACTTGTTAAATCCCCCCTTCTTGGAAGCAAAGGGGGGAATACAGAATTTCTTGCACTGTTCCAACTGTCATCCCGATCAGGCTCGCCTCGCTGAGTCGAAGCGGGTCGGGAATGACGAAATAAATTTGAGATGACAATTGCGTTTAAGTCGTCTACAATACCCTTATGTCTCGTCCAACACCGGAAGCATTTGCTCATCATAAAACACACCAGGAAGTCCATAAGCTTACCAACCCTCTCCGAGATGTTATTTTAGGAGGCCAGGACGGATTGGTAAATGCCCTTGGTATTATTTTGGGAATTGCCGTAGTTACTCCAAGTATTCATATCCTTATTGCAACTGTCTTAGCCGCAACCGCTGCAGAATCTATTTCCATGGGTGCAGTTGCGTATACCTCTACCATGGCACAAAAAGACCATTATGAAAGCGAAAAACACAAAGCAGCAATGGAAATCGCAAAATACCCTGAGATGGAAAAGGAAGAAGTACGGCTTATTTTTGAGGCAAAAGGATTTACGGGAAATGTTCTTGAAGAAATTGCGACAACTATTTCATCCGATAAAAAAATCTGGCTTAACGTGATGATGGCAGAAGAATTAGGTCTGCAAAAAATTAACACTCCAGAAGTGGTGAAAAGCTCGATTATTGTAACGATTACCACAGCTATTGGACACCTTATCCCACTTGTTCCATTTTTCTTTGTAACTCATACAACAGGACTTATTATTGCGATTGTTTTAAGCGCCATAACACTTTTTGCCGTAGGAGTCTATCAAGCAATCACGCTTGTCGGTAGTTGGTGGAAAAGCGGTATTAAAATGGTATGTATTGGCTTAGGTGCAGCACTGCTTGGATTTATTATTGCCAAAATCTTCCACACATCCGGGGTATAGGCCAGACGTAAGAAATTCCCTTCAGCTTTGCTCAGGGTAAACTTCTCATCCTAGTCTCCACTTCGTCAAACTCACTGCTTGCACTGAGCTTGCCGAAGTGCGGAGAGAGGGAGATTCGAACTCCCGGTTGGAAAAACTCCCAACAGCGGTTTTCGAAACCGCCGCACTCGACCACTATGCGATCTCTCCATTAAGCGCCGTTTTGTGTCCCTGGTGAGACTTGAACTCACAACCTTCAGATCCGCAATCTGATGCTCTATCCAATTAAGCTACAAGGACGTAGGTGTATTTTACTGCATTGCAGAATTTGGGGCAACTTATGCGGGTTTTTTGGCTGTTTCCAAGGGAAATGTGCGAGAGAGCCAATCGCCGGATTTTTCCATAAAGGTCGGTTTGACATACTCGCGGTACGGAAGATAGGGAAGTAGGACAGTCTTGATATGTGCCGGACTAATATGTCCTAAGGTTATGGTAAGTTCTCCTGGAAACATAGTGCGCGTACGGATATGTAAGACATCTGTACCATGAATTTTCCTAAAATAAAAATCATATAATTCTTGCCAGAGAAAATAATGGTCTTCTATCTGGATGCCTTCTGTGCTTATGCGATAGTGAAAGTCGTGCGGAGGGACAGTTGCGAGGACAAATGCCAAAAAAACAAGCGCTATGACTACGAGCATAAGCATGTATTGGGCGAAAAGAAATAATATAATTTCGACAAAAAGCATAAGAAGAAGAGATGTAGTAAAATAGCTTTTTCTTCTTTTTTTAAATGGTCTTCCAGGCCCATCCCAGGCAAGTAAAGTAACTATCTCATGAGATATATGGTGAGATGTATGAGTAGATTCTTCTGTGGGCATATTTTTAATGTAGCGTACTTTCAGAAAAGCGTCAAGGCGATCGGGATTGCTGCGAAATCTAGCTTCATTTGATATAATACAAATATTGGAGAGGTCACATAGTGGTTTAGTGTGATAGTCTTGAAAACTATTGTGGGCGCAAGCCTACCGCGAGTTCGAATCTCGCCCTCTCCGCCACACCTTATCTCTGTGCTTGTGTCTCAGCGCTAACTGCTTGAGACCCTACGCTTACAACCTCTGGTAAAGCGGATGCCAACATTACTGCAAGAATATTCCAAAGTAATCTTAATATGCTTTTGTCGTATTTTTGTAACTCTTTTTCCTTCATCTGTCCTGTCAAGGCACGAAGTTGCTCTTGAGCAATTGCCATTTCTTGCTCGGGAGAATTTTTAAAACGTCCACCGAGTATTGGAATACGATTGCGAAGCGAACCTTTTTCCAGTCTAATTCTTCCAAGAATAATTCCCATATCTTTTTCAAATTTTGGATTTACCACGGACCCATTTACATATGCCTGCTCTAACATTGCTCTTTGGTCGTCCGAGAGTGATTCCTCAGCAGATATTAAGCCTAGTGTCTCATTCATTTGTGCTATCTCATGACGCGCTTTCCCACTTCGAAATGCATTTTCTATCCAACCTTTTATTCCCTTCTCTCTTGCAAATCTTTCTTGAAATTGCTCAGAGAGTCCTTCAGAAAGTTTTTGCACTAACTCTTTATGGTCCATTGCCTGCATTATCAAGGTAGGCAAATTTTCTCTCAATTTCCCAAGCTCTTGCTCCTTTGATGCGTAATACTGCTTCTCTACATCAGTTATTCTTGGTAATTCTTTTAATTCTGCTTGTCTTGTTGTAATTTCTGCTTGTGCATTTGCTAACTTTAGTTTTGCTTGAGCACGCGAATCTAGATTTTCGGGAATTGTGACAGGTATATCTGGGGTTGTTGGCGCAGGTACATCTGGCTGAGCTGGAGTAGCTGCTTGCTCCTCTACGGTAGATGTTTGTGCTTGCGGCTCAGCTTGGACTTCTGACACAGGTTGCATCAGGGATTCATCAAAAGGCTTCTGCACCTCTGTGCTAGGTTTTGTAGGCTCTGCGGGTTGAACCGATTCCGCTGCTACAGCATCTCCAGCCAATGCTCTGAGTGCTGTTTCTGGGTTAGCATTAGGTTGCCCTGTGGCAACTGGTTCTACAACTTTTCTGGCTGCCACCCTTTCTGCTCTTTCTTTTTTACGAACAGCTTGAAACTCAGTAAGTTTTGCTTTTGCTTTACCTAAACCTCCTCCTATTCTCTCCCTTGCTACTTGCACAACTTTAGGTACTCGTATTTCCGGCATTTACTGCACCTCCTTTCGCAACTTCTAATGCTTTATCCAAATCCCCAGTCGAAATATGCGCCCTCATTTGCTCTATTCTCTCCAGACGCTCCTGCTCAACAAGTGGAATTCCCAAATTTACATAGGTCTGTCGTGCCTCCGGATATTTTTGTCCTAAATTACTTAATTTGTCTACCAAATCTTTTTTGTCTTTAAATGGCAGGAGCGCCAAAAATTCTTTTGCCAATTCTTGTGCCGCAACCCCAGACAGCTTATTTTCCTTCAAATTCGTATAGATATGGGCAAGCAAATCCCTTTCCACCTGGTCTACCAACGATTGTATTGGTGCAGTATTGTCCATATAATTCATCCTAGCCTACTTAGCTGCAAAAAACAATGTTTTCAGCTAAATTTTATTGTCATCCCGGATTTAGTCCGGGATCTATGCAAAGATTCTTCCCTTCGCTCAGAATGACAAAACATCACTGGCTATAAAACTCATGCTATAATTGCAAAGCGATTGTAATACAAGCGCTCAATTCTGACTTGACATACAGATTACAATTACCTAACAACGTTATGATAGAAGAAGTTTCAGCAGGTGGAGTGGTGTACAGACAAATTCCTGCTGTCATTCCCGCGAAAGCGGGAATCTATACAGATGGATCCCGGGTCAAGCCCGGGATGACAAAGGGGGAAATCTCAGGGAAAATCCAGATCCTTGTTGCACAACACTCCCAACATCATGGGTGGGTTTTTCCAAAAGGATTTATTGGCGACAAAATAGAGGGCGAAGGCAAAGAAGAGACAGCTATTCGCGAAGTAGAAGAAGAAACAGGCATTAAAGGAAAAATTATACAACCGCTTACTCCAATTACATATTGGTATCAGATGGAAGGAATAAAACATCGCAAGACAGTCTACTATTACATCATGCACTTCGTTGGTGGAGATATTAGTAAGCACGACTGGGAAATGGAAAACGTCCAGTGGTTACCTATGGAAAATGTGGAAAAAAGACTTACTTTCCCATCGGATAAAAAAGTATGGGCGCAGGCGCAAAAGCTAATTGCAAAATTGACTATCGACGAGTGACAATTGACTATAGAACGTGGGATTTAATAGTAGATAGTCACTTGGTTTGGCGGATTGCATCTCGCGCGCCTTGGCATAGCCGCCGGCGACGCCAGGCCGTAGCCAAGCTGAAAATAATGCCCTCTTTCGTCAAGCATAGCTTGACTTCAGCGAGGCGTAGGCGGAGAGAAGGGGATTCGAACCCCTGATGCCCTTGCGGGCATACGAGCTTTCCAAGCCCGCGCAATTGACCACTATGCGACCTCTCCAGTCAGCGTATTATACCGAAATTTCCCTTCCCCTGACAACGCTTAGTTTCATTCTTGCCATATAAAAATACTGTATCTCTCTTCTTCGATAATTCCTTAACTCCAGTGCTATATAGCACTGGAGTTAAGACGTAAAACTCTCTTTGATAATCCCCCCAATTTCAGATCCTCCAAAAATTTGACTTTCAGGATAAAAACACAACCCTTGCCGCATAAAAAGTTTTCATCTAAACTTATTTGTGTTAGCTACGTATATGCAAATCATTACTCCTAAAGCAGAGACTATTTCTCACGCAAGAACAGGAAAGCTTGTTGTAAAAATACTGGCGTATAAAGAAAAAATTAAGCCTCGAAAGCCAGGACTCCTCAAAGGGAAAATTTTTATGCCTGATAATTTTAATGATGAAGATCCTGAGATCAATAAGCTTTTTTATGAAGGAAAAATTTTTCCTTGACAAGTATGTCATTTTCTATTAAAATTGACATACTATGCAACAGATTACCATTGGCACAAAAAACCAAATAGTCATACCTAAAGAGGTAAGAAAGAAAATTAAAGACATGCGGCCTGGGCAAAGGGTATTAGTATATCCTTTGGATGAAAATACAGTAGCGATTAAAGTTGAACAGTCAAATTGGGTAGACAGAGGATATGGGCTTATGAAGGATGCTTGGAAAGGAATAGATCCTATTAAAGAAGTTGAAAAAATGAGAAATGAGTGGTAAAAAAATTCATCAGGTAGCTGGAATAGACACAAATATTTTCATCTACTATTTCCAACAGCATTACCAGCTTGGTCTTCTGGCAAAGAAATTTCTCCAGACAGTCGTTTTAGAGAAAACAAAAGGAATTACAAGTATAATTTCTCTTTTAGAGCTACTCTCTTTAAAGGCACCAAGTGAAAGCATAGAAAAATTACAAACAGAATATCTAGGTTTTCCCAATCTCCACATGTTTGATGTCACGCAACCTATTGCAATTGAGGCAGCTAGAATAAGAAGAGCGTATGGATACAGAACAGCAGATGCCATCCAACTTGCTACTGCTCTCTATGCAAAGGCGACCGTATTTGTGACAAATGACAAAAGATTGCAAAATTTTAAAGAATTAGAAGTAAGGCTTCTTAGTAATTAGTTTTCACCCTCCAAAAATTTGACTTTCGGGATAAAACGCAGTATAAGATAGAAATTATGTTTCGAGATAGAGATCTTTTCGACTTGGGTCCAGACTTGGTTCGTAAAATAAAGCATGAGGAAGAAGCCCGTAAAAAGGCAGAAGCAGAAATTGATAGTAAATTACAAATATCTATTGTGGATTCTGGTTGCGTTATAAGCTTTAATAATGTATTTAAGTTTATCGATGCTAAACGTAGCGAACTATTTGATAATCGGGGTAATCGAAAACCTGAGGCGAGTACAGAAGACGAAAATCATTTTAAAAGATGCTATGAAGCTTCAAATACCCACAGACTCATCACAGGTAGCCTATTAGCTTTAAGTCAAAAAGGCTATGAGGTTACAAGCTTTGGTCCATTAATTTCTATAACATCTGGACATGTTGATTCGTCTCCTTTTATGAATCATGGTATGTCTGTTGGGGGTAGCACATCCACCTCAATTGAAGGTTTTCTTTGCACAATAAAGAAAAAGCAATAATTTTCTCCATTTTTCTTGACATTTTTCCGCCAGTGAGCCAAACTAAAAATATATGCGCTTTCCTGCCCGCAATGTAATATTCCCGTGGAACAAACGTTGCTGGGACGTTGTACGCAATTTGCTTTGCAAAAACGTTCTTACGTTCCGCTTTTTATTTAGTGGAATATTTACTACCCTTTTCTCCTTTTTTATCATTTATCTTTTATCCTTTATTCTTTTGGCTCCTGCTCATGCCCAGACATCCACCACGCCCAATACCGACCCGAATGTGCCAAATAATCTTCATACCTACACGCAAAATGTTATTTTGGAAGTATTTTCAGCTGTTGGCTGCCAAATAGCAGGAGTAGACCTGGCAAGTCCTAAAGAGCAGTGTCTTGGACTCAATCCCCAGACAGGTAGAATTGGCTATGTGTCTAATGGCGGACTTTTGGGTACTTCTGTAGATATGATAGCTGCTTTATATACTCCCCCGGCCCATGTAAGTGATTTTACCCACTATTTATCCAGCAATTTTGGCTTTGCAAAGCCAACCTATGCGCAGGGAGTCGGCTATACAAGCATTACTCCACTTGTTGAAATTTGGAAAATTTTTCGAAATATTGTCTACCTCTTTTTTGTGATAATTTTTGTGCTGGTAGGATTTGCTGTCATGCTTCGTTTTAAAATAGACCCTCGCACGGTCATGAGTATAGAAAATCAGCTTCCCAAGCTCATAATTGGACTTCTGCTTGTCACCTTTTCTTTTGCTATTGCCGGACTTCTCATAGATGGTATGTGGATATTCACATTTTTGGTCATCAATATCCTCTCTCCTTCGACAAATATAGGCATCAAGTCCGCTGATCCTGCATTCCTTACGCCCCAAGCCATTAGTAGCTCTATTTTCCAGAATCCTTTTGGCTTTGCCAACAATGTTATGCCCAATGGAATATTGGGAGCGTCTTTTGGCGCAGGAGGGAGCGCTGGCGATGTCATACGAAGTCTCTTTACGCCAGCTAACGCCAACAGATTGGGCCTTGTCCCGCCTTCTCAGATTTGTACAAATAGCACGCCTCTTGTAGGGTGGATAGGGACTGCATTTTGTAACTTAGGCGGGACAATAACAGGCGCAATAACAGGTGCTGTTGGATTTATTGTTTCATGGATTATTGGTATTGTAGCCACAGTTGTTATTCTTATAGCACTTTTAGTTGCATTGTTTCGTGTATGGTTTTCTTTGCTTTTGGCTTATGCGTATATACTTCTTGATATTGTTATTGCGCCATTCTTTATTATTTTTGGACTCATCCCCGGTAGTAAAATCAGTTTTGGCGCATGGGTTAGGGATATGCTTGCCAATCTTATTTCTTTTCCCACAATTATTGCTCTTTTTCTTCTTGGCAGACTTTTTATGCAGGCATTTAGCACGAGTTCTCAAACGCTTTTTGTCCCGCCGCTTATTGGCAATCCATTGGGAGGAGAAGCAACCACCAATCCTTTGGGTTGGCTTATCGGACTTGCGCTTATCCTTGCAACACCTGCTATAGTAAATACCATGAAAGAGCTCTTTAAAGCCCCACAAAATAAGCTCGGAGCCCAAGTCTTCCAGAATTTGGGAGTAGGCGGTAAGGCATTTGCAGGATTTGGGAAAAATATCTTTGGCGCACTTACCGGCAACGATATACGATATAACGAGCAAGGACAAATCGAACCTATCAGAGGACCTGTTGCGAGAGCGCTTAATAGAGTCAAGAAGTCACTGGGCGGAGGATAATTGTATCCCTAAACCCCTTTTAACTCTCCCTGAAATACTTCCCCAGTAGTAGTAAATGCTTGAGTCGTTGTCATAACAAAAATTGCGAAAAGCAATTTCCACAAATATCGTGAGCGCCTTTTGAATTTTTTCCCAAATAATAATTCGTGCATAAGCGCTCTGTACTCCGGCTTTAGGTTTTGTGAATATTGTGATTGGAAAATAGTTTTCAGTTGTTCTTCATTCATAGCACGCATGGTTTTCCCAAAAATTTTTCTCATTTCCGAGTTTTTCCACAAAGGTAGGGATTCTGCACCGAAGAGCTCTGCTGTTTCCGGTACCATCATTTTAAGCAACATTCCGACAACTGCTAATTCATTTTCTCGCGCATAATCCATACTTTTCATATCTCTAATATTTTTAACAATTCTTTCGGCAAAAGGCTTAAGAATAGTCTCCTCTATTTGCGCGGGGTTACCTGTCCTAATTATATCCACCATGCCATCCCGGATTTCCGAGGACAACGCAGAGGTAGTCAAGTATCTTCCAAAACCACTTAGGGTAACTAAATCGCTTGGATGCTTCTCGTGGTAAATATCTTTTCCATGCATCATCCAATATGGAGCATCTTCTATGCTAAGAGGAGATTTGAAAAGCACCCTCTCCATAAGTGGGTCAAAAGCAAGTCTGCCAATAAGACTATTTTTATCCTGCCAGCCATGCTTGCTCAGTCCAAAATCATGGTCGTATGCAACTTTCGTTGAAACTACCGCAATAGTCATCGCAGCCATCATTTTCTTCACATTTTCTGCATTAACTCCAAAATCATTATATTTAACCATTCCAAAATTTGTTTGTTTGGGGGTTTCTCGAGGACGAATGCCCTTTTCAATCTCCAATCTCTCTTCGGGTGACAAATCTGGATTTACTCCTCTCATGTTAAGAGACCTAATTGAAGCAAGGGTCGGAGCAATATGAGTCTGAAAGATTTGAAAACGTATTTGAGCTCTTAATGTATCACGATCAACGTTACCTTTTTTTATTCTTTCATTAAAAATCTCTCTCACTTTTTTTGCTGCTTCTCTACGAGCACCAGGGATTGAATCTAAAAACGCTGTTGTAGAATTTTTTTTACCAAAAAATTCTACAAAACGTGGGTCTAATTCTCCACCTGTCTCATCTGTCCAATAATCCGGCTCGTAGGCAAAAGGCTTCATGAGTTCATCAGGAAAAAAAGGAGCAATAGTATCAACCATCAAACCATACTTTATAGTTCTTTGTTCGTAGGTAATAGATTCATTAGTCTTAATCGCTTTTAGTGCTTTGTACAAATCCTCGTTTATATATTTTCCCCTTACATAAGCAGTAACTGGATCGTAATCGTCCTGAGTATTTGTAGTTGGAGTTCGAATTGACTTATTAGCGACGAGTAATCGGATAAAAAGTCCAAATTGAGTCCCATCGTCAATGCTTTTTCGTATTGGTCCTATTTTGTTGTACTTTTTTTCGTTCTCAACCTCATCTTCTACGCTTTTTTCTGATGCATCTAATTTGTCGTGGAATTTTTCTTCTCGCCATTTTTTTAAATCATACAAATCTGTCCTGCCAAAAACAAATCCATTTTCCCATCTACCTTCCACACCAGGCGCCATAATATCCCAACCCATCTGTTTTACAAACCGATTAAATCCACCCTCATTCTTCTTTATTTTATTTGCTACTTCGTCCCCATATCGAAGTCGTATGTACACTTCTACACGAGACTCTCTCATTGCTAAGTACATTTTTTTCTTCGCATCTGTATACATTTCATACCTTTGCACATCTAAGTCTTGACCGTCAATAAATCTAGCATTTCCTGGGTCAAAATTATCAGGGTCTGTACCTAAAATGCCTATTGCAGACGCACGCTTGTCCATAATAAATACAAGTTGACCAAGATTTGTATCCATTTTTAATTCGTCTTGAAGTTCTTTTGAAATTTTTTCCTGCTGCTTAGGAGCATTCATATATGCATCGACTTGCGGCTGAGACGGGGGTATATTTGCATGATCTTTCATCCAACTTACAATATATTCCTGCTTTAAATTGTTGTATATCTCACGCTTTATCCCTACGTACCTACCGCTTCCATTTTCTACCTCTTTGATTTGTTCCTTAATAATACCCTCTCGCAACTGTTCGTACTGCGCGGGCGGAATTATAGGCACGCTTACATTTAACTTCCCATCTTTGTCTTTGTCATAGGTATATCGTGTGTTTTCCAAACGCCATTGGTTCATCACGCTCCACATACGATCTGCCAAAAAACCTACCCTCCCTTCGTGTAATCCCTGTAATGCCGCATATACATCATGTCCACCCGAGCTATCCATTGAATTGGCTCTATTACCAGCTTCTACCCTTTGCTTGGTGTCTCCCGATTCAATTGCGGCTGCAATCAAAGCTGGATTCACAACCATCAAGGCGTAAATTGCCGCAAGCTCCCGTACTTTTTCTACGCGAGGATCTTTATTGACATTAAGAATTTTTACAATGTCTTCAAAACGACCGTTGGCTATAGTAATTTCACTTGAAGGAAGTTGGTATCCAGGCTTGATGGCGAGTGCAAAAAATTTAAGATTTCCTTCTATTATCTTCTCCATGTCGTCTATATCTTTATCAGACGCAGGGTCTGATGCAAAAAGTTTAATTTCATCTCGTCTTAAATTAAACACGGACATTTCACCACGGCTACCAGGTGACTTGTTGTTTTGTTCTACTCCATCGCTGAGCGCATTCATTCTTTTTGAAATAAACTCAAGCAAAGGTTGCGTAAGCATATTATTTTTAGCAGCCTTATTTCTTGCCTCATTAAGTTCTTTATACAAATTAGTTAAATATTCAGAATCAACATCTCTCGTATCTTTGTTTCCTATGATAACTTCTGCATTTTCTAATAGTGGCTTTATCTCATCTGGCATATCAGCAGGCCAACCAAGCGCAGGCTTTTTTGGCCAGACATCGCCAATAAGATACTCTTTCAAATCCACAGAACGCACCGCACCATCTGCTGTAGGTACTTTTTTCTCATATATTCCACTTGTGTTCACCAAATCACTTACTGATTCGCCCCGCACAAGCCTTTCTTGAATTTTTCTTGCAATCGGATTTTCCGGAGCAAGACGGATAGCATCTTGTATTGCCGCCAGTTGCATTTGACGCAGTTCGTCAGAATTTTTAGCGTGAAAATATTCATTGTCTCCAAGAGCAGCCATATTGTTCAGAAGCGTTGAAGTAATTAACCTATCTCCAGAAATAACAGTGTGGGTATTCCCTTTTGTATCTTTTGTCTCCAGACTTATTTGGAAATCTTTTGGATTTGGTTCGTACAAAAAGTCTTCAAGTACATCTTCTGGAAATTGTTGGCTAACAGCATCGTAAATCGCATTTACCAAGTGGTCATCTGCAGAAAGAGCTTCAACAGCTTTATCGTAGGATTTTGGAGCACTTGGGTCCAGACGATAGACAGAATTATTATTAATGTCCACTATCAAAAGTGTCGCATGGGTACCTGCAAGCTCTGTCATCACCAGATAGTCACTTGTCCCATCTTCATTTGTCAGCGCTTTTTCAAGCACTGCTTTTTCATAAGCAATTGCAATAATACACGCTACAGGGTCACGGTCTTCTTTTGCTAATTTCTCTACAAGACGGGAAGGGAGATAATCCAAAAATTCCGGTGGCACTACTTTGTCCGGTTGAAATTCTGCATTGAATTCTCTTAGCGTATCGATAACTCCTCCGGCATTCATTTCTGCTCGCAGTATTTCTGGCTTTACTCTTTCGCCCAACCGCTCTACAACCTGTGCAAATCCATTTTCTCCAACTAATACACGCCAAGGGTCAAGCAATCCCTGGAGTATTTCTGGTTGTACTTGTTGTCCTGCGTGCTCAACCACCAACCCCTGCGCTTTGCCCTGCGAAGAAAGGCTTTTTTCAATAAATGGCTGCAGAAATTGCAAAAGTTTCTTTGTTTTTTGCGGATTTTCAATATATTCACTTCGCAAATATCCATCAAATGCCTCCTGAGCCTGAGCAACAGAACGCTCTTTATACTCTGGATTTTGTCGTTGCCACCTTTTAAAATACACATCATACAATGTCCTCCTATCTATTTCCCTTCCTGTTGTATAATCGTGTCTTCCCAGTAAGAGATTGAAAAATATTTTTTCTTCGTGCTCATGCGCCTGTGGATACAACTCTTTGAGATTTTTGAATTTTTCCATGACTTGTAATTCTGCTGTTGGGTCAAGGGTCTGCTCAAGCTGTACTCCCAAATTGTATAAAGACATAATTGCCTCGGGTGGAAACATATTCTCATCCAAAAGTGCCGCAGCAAGACGAAGCTCTTTTGCAAATTCTTCTAAAGAATCAAGAGTACTCGTGGAGAATTCGCTGTAATGAAGCTGTTTGGCAACTGCAAGTAAATTTTCAAGCGTTGGCTCGGGAAGTGAGACTATTTTTTGTCCATCATTTGTCTCGCGTATGGCAATTTCCGGCTTGTCGCTTCCTACCTCTATTGTTACATTCTCTCCCACCAGAAAATGGGCAAATTGCTCAATGACTTGGCTCCCTAAAGTCACACTTTTACCTAACACTGGAGATTCTTCTATGCGACGTCTTGTCACATTCTCCGCAAGTGCTTCTTGTACCCGCGCTTCCTGAGAATGAATTTCTTGTTGGAGCTGAGGGCTTACTTTTCCCGCAAGCCTATGGACATCTCGGATTTCTCGCAAAAACTTTTCTACCTCTTCCAAAGAAAGGTAATCTAGCCCTTTACGAAACCCGTCTGCAGAATCAGCAAGGTCCTCTTTACCAATTTCTTTTAACGCATCCTCAACGCGCCCTTTGAGTGAATTAAGAACTTCTTGGACATGTTCGTGGATAATTTCTGGTGTAATTTTTTCCTGTTTTTCTGCTGAGCTTTTTTCAGCACTTCCCTCTTCGGTATCTTCTGATTTTTTTTCTTCTCCTTCTACTGATACAGCTTCTTCCGGCATAAAAAGTACCTCCTCATTAGCATACTGACTAGAGCCTTGCTGTGTCAATGTAAATACTTCTGTTTGCATGGCTACAGTATAGACAAAAAGAGCCTATTCTCCTTGATATTTACTTCACAGCTTCCTTTTAGTAAGATAACAACATGCAATCACAGCATTTTGAAGCTTTGTATCCGGATACTTCTCGATTTGAGGAAATTGAGAAAGTAGCGCAATTTCTCAAAAGCGGAAATTCGTGCCAAATTGTTGGCATGCCGGGAGTTGGACGTGGAAATATCGTCGGTCTTCTTACGTATAATCATGCAATTCGCGAAAAACATCTTGGCCATTTAAGCACGTGGTTTCATTTTGTCATGGTGAATTTTTCAGAAGTACGCAACAAACCGCTCTATGAGGTAACCAAGCTTATGTTTTTAGAGCTTGTGGATTCTCTCCGCGAGCGCGGTATGCAAGACGAGTATGAGAGCGTGAGCACAATTTTTAAAGATGCGCTTTCTTACACAGACGAGTTAGTGCTTTTCCAAGGGCTCAAAAAAGCAATAGATTTTCTCTCGATAGAAAAAGAGCATACCATTATTTTTCTTTTTGAGAGATTTGAAACATATATTCCCATGGTAACAGCGGATTTTTTTAATAATTTGCGTGTTCTTCGAAATCGTGCAAAATACCGCTTTTCTGTTGTATTTTCTCTTACCCGTCCGCTTGAAGACCTTATCGAGCCGACGCTGGCTTCGGATTTTTATGAGCTTTTGGCCGGACATACTGTCTATGTATCTCTCTATGATAAGCCTGGATTTGCTTTTCGCCTGCAGTACTTGGAAAAAGTGAGCGACAAATCTATCGACCCGGAGCTTATTAAGAAAATTCTTTCTCTTACCTCTGGGCATGGAAAATTAACGAAAGTATGTATAGAGAAGTGCCTGCAAGAAAATGTTGCTGCAAAAGACATAACCCGAGAATTTCTTCTAAGCAGTCCAACTGTCCAAGGAACGCTTTTTGAAATATGGAGTTTTTTGACACCTGCAGAACAAGAAATGCTCAAAGAGATTGCCACACTCCCGCTGGTCGCTCGCAATGACGGATTTTTGGAGAATATTGGACTCGTTAAAAACGACACAATAACAATTCCTCTTTTTGAAGACTTTGTCCATGAACACATGAAAAAAGAAATAGATGCGTCAATGTATTTTGACGAGACAACAAATACAATTAAAAAAGGCTCTCAGATATTGTCCGACAGTCTAACAGGCGCAGAATTTCGGCTTTTACGACTTTTGCTTTCCAACAAAGATAGAGTTATAGAGAGAGATGAAATTATTGCTGCTGTATGGCAAGATGCTGCATCGACTGCAGGAGTTAGCGACCAGGCCATAGACCAGCTTATTTTCCGCTTGCGACGGAAAATAGAGCCAGACCCAAATCATCCAATACTTCTCCTCACCATTAAAGGCAGGGGAATAAAAATGCAAAACATTTGACAACCTATTCAAGGTTAAGTACGCTAAAGAGGCTATGTCTTCTCTGAAAAAAGTCTTTTTTACGTGTGCTATATTTTTTGTTGCTTTGGCTATTCCAACTATTACACTTGCCTACGACCAATGTGAAGGGAGTTTTACCCAACCTGACGGCTCAAAAATTATACAATCTGGGGTGTGCGATTACGCAGGCGGCATCAATATCATTAATGGGGGAGCGCCAAGTTGTAGCGCTTTCGGAAAACAATATTTTAGTGATGCAAATTATCATTCAATCAACGACGACATAGTCCATTGTGGCTTTAACGGAGGCCAAAGTTACAGTTGTTGTGCAAAGAATGCAAGTAGTCCACCACCAGGAGCAGAATGTCAAGGATTCGCATCAAATAGCACAACTACACAAGTCGGCCAATGCATATATTATACAACCGACACAAATGCTCCATACACAACAGATGAAAATGCTCTTCACACCTGCACGGACCAAACTTCTTGCCCACGAGTATCCTGCAGCACAATAACACAGAAAATATTCGGAAACTCTGCATATCATGGAATTACAGACCAAGTCAAAAGCTGTCCAATCGGGTTAAACGCTAATCCTGGAGAAATATACCAGTGCTGTGCCTCAGATACCCAGCCTAGTCCCGTTGCTCCACCAGTACCTTGTACAACGCTTGGTCCTAGTGGTTTTTGCAACCAAATCTCAACAGGGCTTGGACAAATTCAAGTAAATCCGTCTACAATCATTGGAAGTCTTTTCGGAATTCTTTTAAGCATTTCAGGCGGCATTGCCCTTATTATCATTATGCTTTCCGGGTATAGAATTGTTTTCTCTCAAGGTGACCCGGAAAAATTAAAAGGCGCAAGAGAAGGTCTTACCAGTGCAATCATCGGACTTTTGTTTATCATTTTTTCTGTGGTAATATTACAAGTAATAGGAGTGGATATTCTCCATCTTCCGGGACTCAATAAGTAAATTATGACACATATACTGGCACTAAGCGTCGGAGAGAGCGGCTCTGTAACGCCAATTTCCAATCTTCCCCAGGGAGTTGCAAGCATTGTGGGTGACTCACAAATTATTACACATCTTATTGGCTTGGTGCTTGATTTATTTTTCTTTGCAGCACTTATTATTATTATTTTTCTCAATCTCTACTACGGATATAAATATATTGTGTCCCAGGGAGATAAGAAAGAGCTCGACCAAATACGAAGCGGATTTTGGAATGGTATTTTGGGCTTCATTGTTATTTGTATTTCATTTCTTGTTGTGAATCTCATTGGATATTTCTTTAATATAAATCTTTTACACCCAACCCTTCCATAAATGCGGGCTTGACAAGCAGTTGTATTCGTCATACGATAATTACAGAATGAGAAAAGTAGCCATATTGTCCCTAGCTGCAGCAACATACATATCGCTTGTTCTTCCTGCTTTTGCCGACACCATAAATGCTTGCCCAACGGGTGCACAATTTAACGCATTATGCTTCCTAAGCGGAGCAAATCTGAATACAATAATAGGGCCTGCTATTACCTTTGTTTTTGTCATCGCAACGCTTATTGCGCTTGCCTATCTTATCTGGGGAGGCATAAAATGGATTATTTCCCAAGGAGACAAACAAGGCGTTGAAGGCGCACGCAACCATATTATTGCAGCAATTATTGGCCTTGTTTTGATTTTCCTCTCATTTTTAGTTATCAATCTTATCCTAAGCTTCTTTGCTCCAGGCACCAGTTTACAACACTTAGAGCTCCCTCATCTTGGCCCCTAACCACAGATATTCTTGTGCTTTTTTTCTTTCTTTGTTAGTCTATTACTATGGATTGGAATTCTTTGAGTCAAAGTTTAATCGGAAAAGATTGCGTTATTAAAGGCGTCCCTACGCTTGATTGTATCCCAGTTGTTTTTACCTTACTTACCAACGCCCTTCTCGCATTTATTGGCACTGTGTCTGTCATTTTTCTTATGTATGCAGGAATCAAGATGATACTGGCTCGCGGAGATGCAAAAGAGCTGGATGCTTCACATAAAACCTTTTTCTATGCGCTTATTGGTCTTGTCGTTGTCTTAATTTCATTTCTCTTGGTAAATCTTATTGGTACTATTACCGGGGTTACTTGTATCAATCAGTTTGGAAAATTTGGATTTACCACGTGCGTCGGAAAATAATCTTGAGCACTGCCCACAAAATACTATTTAAGACACAACTTGCCCCAAGCCATATTCCCATCTGAAGAAACACAGGAGAAGACGCAAGACCAAAAATCCACCCCCAGACAGACTCCGGAATCCGTGCTCCTATGATGAAAAGGCATAGAAAAATAAATCCAACAAAGGCCAAAAAGAGCGCTGCGCCTTCCAAATCCTTTTCACTTGAAAACATTGTATTGCCAATTTCAAAAAGAATATATGCAAAAAGAATTGTTTTCCAGCTAAGAGGCAACAAAGGAGTCAAGTAGTAGGACGCAAGAAATAATATCCCAATACCTCCCAGGACAGGCGCAACGCCTATGAGAAGGCGGCGAAGCGGATCTGTGCGACCAATAGCAACGCTTCCAAGCTTTACCCCACCTGTCTGCATTTTTGGTAAAAATTCAATCTCTCCTGTTGGCACAAAGAGAATACTGGCCATAAAAAAATGGCCAAGCTCGTGTATCATAACACCCGGAAAAAAGAACAACGCCAGCACATGAATGGATACGCTCTGACTTCGGGTAAGCCCAACAAGCGCTTGCCCAAGTTGAATGGTAAAAAGGCGTGACATAAGAAAAAGAGAAATAAATGCTCCAAGAAAAATCAGAAAGTCCATACATGTAGTATAGCATTACAAGCGATGGGTTTAAGATTTAGGATTCACCGATAAAAAGCGCGGGGAAGAATAATATTTTTTTCAGATCGCTTCTTGCTCCTTAAAAATAGAGATAGGCTGCAATAGCGGATCTAAAAAATATTCATTCTGACCTCAGCGCTGAAGCTGAGTTGAATATGCAGCAAAACTAAAGGAAACTTTTAATTTTTATTGAATTTTCAAAAGAGTGATAGAGTATGTTTTTCGCATGAATGAATGCTACTTCTCATATTGTTAACTCAGTAATGATACGGATGAATAGCTGTCAATTTCTTAAATACGCTCTTGGTTGATGAAAAGAAAAATATACTCAGAGCTCTTTTGTTTCTGACCTCAGCAAGCTAGACTAAAGTAAACTCTGTGAAAATATAGGCTGATTTGACCTAGTTTGATAACCTTGCATCACAATTTTTCACGTTATACACTTTTTTATATGGATAATCACCCAATTCCTCAGGATGTCACTAATTTTCAATTTCACCTTATTGGCGATTTGACCCTTAAGCAATTTGGGTATCTTATTGCAAGTGTTATTCTTGCGTGGATTATGTTTGTTTTTCCTATTTTTTTTCCTCTCAAATTTTTCTTCTCGCTTATATTTCTGGGTGTCGGCGTCTTGCTTGCTTTTGTTCCGCTTGAAGGAAGGCCATCAGACCTTATGCTCATGCATTTTCTCAAAGCGCTTTTTATCCCAAATCAATACGTCTACCAAACAGGCAATGCTGCCAAGACACACATTGCAAATCAACCCCAGCCAAAACCGCTCCCTCAAAAAAAAGAAGATGGGAATGAAAAGGTTTTTCTTGAGTCTTCTTTTCCCGCAGGAGTAGTACCACAGGCCCAGCAAACTCCTAGCCAGCCGGCTTTTGTTAACCCTACCCAGGCACCCAATATTCCGGACACTCCTGCGAATACGAAAGATGAAGCGCCAAACGTTGCCGAGGAAGAAGCACATCTGGAAGAAGAGCTCACAGAGGCAAAAGCTGAAGAAGCAACTGCGGCAACAGGGACCCAAGAAGCACTCCAGGCTCATGAAAAAGTCCAGCAATTAGAAGCGCAGCTTCATGAAGTTTTTTTGCAAAAACAAGATTTAGAAAAACAAGTACTCGACCTTAAGGCACAACTCGTAGAGAAGCAGCAGCGCGCAGTCTTTACACCGGGGACTGCTGTAGAAACGCCCAAGGAGACATCCCATGTTATGAAAATACCCAGACAACTTGGAAAAAGCGTTGGGCTCCCTTTTGTTTCCGATGTGCCAAATCTTCTGACAGGCATTGTCAAAGACTCAAGAGGCAATGTACTGCCAAACATTCTCATTGAAGTAAAAGATAAAGATGATAATGCAGTCCGTGCATTTAAAACCAACAATTTAGGGCAATTTGCCTCGGCAACTCCACTTCTCAACGGTATTTATACCGTTTCTTTTGAAGATTCCACTGGCAAACACATGTTTGACACCGTCGAAATGGAAGCAATAGGAGAAATTTTTTTACCTATCGAGGTAATCTCGGTAGACCAGAGGGAAAAATTACGCCAGGAACTTTTTGGAGGATAAATATGGGAAAATCTGCTCAAATCTCAGCGTCAACGCAAAATTTCACCGAAGTGCAGGACATTCGTGACTCCATTGTCCTTTTGCATGGAGGGAATGCGTGCCTTGTGGTCCAAGTCACATCAGTCAATTTTGCCCTGCTGTCTCCCGAAGAACAAGACGCAAAAGTGGGCGCATATGCATCGCTTCTGAATTCATTATCTTTTCCCATTCAAATCTTTATTCAAAGCAAACAAGTCCAGATCGCACCCTACTTAAGTTCTCTCACCGAAGCTGCCACGAACACAAAAAATGAGAAGCTTGCCCAAAGCATTACATTATACAGAGAATTCGTTGAGAATTTGATAAAAATGACCACAGTCCTGGATAAAGAGTTTTTTATGATTATTCCGTATTCTTCGCTTGAAGGTGGGATAAAAAGCGCATCAGGAATGGGCACGAGCAATGATTTTTTTATTCAAGCAAAAGCCGCACTGAATACAAAGGCAGAGTCATTGATTGCACAGCTTGACAGGCTGTCTCTTCGGGCAAAAATACTTGAGCAAGAAGAGCTTGTCACACTTTTTTATAATGTCTTTAACCAATCAGACGAGTTACATCCATTGGATGTTGCAACCATGCTTGCACAAACTCCAGGAGGATCTGTATGAGCCTTTTTTTTTCAGCCAAAGAAAAACCCGCATCCCCAAAAGGGGTAACTCAACAACAAGCTCCTATATTTCACCGGACGATTACCAATGTTGCAGATATAATTGCACCTTCGTCTGTAAGCGTTGACTTTCGTTATGTCCAAATGGGGGATAAATTTTTTCGGACATTTTTTATTGTTGGATATCCTCGGTATGTCTCAACCGGCTGGCTTGAATCTGTCATAGACTTTGACCAATCACTCAATATCAGCATGTTTGTTTATCCTGCATATGTAAATGATGTGCTTTCCAACCTCAAGAGAAAAATTGCAGAAATGGAGGCAACGCTCGCAGACCAGGAAGAAAAAGGACAAGCATTAAATCCCCAGGTAAGCGCAGCGCTCAATGATGCTTACGGCCTGCAAGCAGAGTTGGCAAAAGGCATGGAGAGATTTTTCCAATTTAGCCTGTATATTACCCTTATTGCAGATAACATCACTCAGCTTGAGCAGTCAACGAAAAGACTCACCAGCACGCTTTCTTCTTTGCTCCTTGTGCCAAAGGTCGCAACCCTGCAAATGGAAGATGGGCTCAAAACCACATTGCCCTTTGGACAAGACAGATTGTCTATTGCCCGCAACATGGATACTTCTTCATTGGCGTCTACTTTTCCATTTACTTCTGCAACACTAACCCAAGACAAAGGTATTTTGTACGGAGTCAACCAGCAAAACGGGTCCTTGGTTATCTTTGATAGATACTCCTTGGAAAACGCAAATGAGGTTGTTTTTGGAAAGTCGGGGTCTGGAAAATCATTTACCATAAAGCTTGAAATCATACGGCAATTTATGTTTGGATCGGAAATTATTGTTATCGACCCGGAGCGTGAGTACGAAAAGCTGGCAAAAGCAATGGGAGGCGAACATGTTGATTTTTCTCCTGTTTCTCCAATCAAACTAAATCCATTTGATTTGTCCGGGATATATGAAGAAGGCGAAAACGAATTAGGACTTAAGATTTTGTCTATTCGTGCATTGTTAAAAATTATGCTTGGGGCCTTAGATCCGTCTCACGACGCAACGCTAGACCATGCGCTTGTGGACACCTATCGACAAAAAGGTATTACCCAAGACCCTTCTACCCAGACCAAGACTCCACCTCTTATGGTTGATTTATATCAAATCTTAGCAGCCAATCCAGATCCTATTGCTAAAGACTTGGCGCTTCGTCTTGAAAAATTTGTTACCGGAAGTCTTTCTGGACTTTTCAACCAGCAATCAAATTTTGATATCAATAATCCGCTTACTGTTTTTTCCATTCGGGATTTAGAAGACGAATTGCGACCAATAGCCATGCACATTATTTTGGATTTTATTTGGACGAAGGTACGCAAATCCTTAAAAAAACGTCTACTTATTGTGGACGAGGCATGGTATTTGATGAAAAATGAAGAAAGCGCGTCTTTTATGTATGGCATTGCCAAACGCGCACGCAAATATTATCTTGGCCTTACTACCGCAACCCAAGACGTACAGGATTTTCTCTCAAACGATTACGGCAAAGCGGTTTTGGCCAATTCCTCCTTGCAAATTATCCTTAAGCAAAGTCCTACAGAAATAGAAACCGTTGTGAAGACATTTTATTTATCTGTTGGAGAAAAGCAGCTCCTTCTTTCGGCTGGAATTGGGGAAGGGTTATTTTTCGCAGGGCAAAGTCATGTTGCACTACAAATTGTTGCAGCCCCTTTTGAAAAAGAAATTATCAATACCAATCCTGAGGAGATGCAGAAAAAAGAACAAGAAACGCAACAGGGTTAAGGACATCTGGTAAAAACCTCTATTTGTGACATAATAATATAGACTATGGCTGATACTGCCCAACCACAAGACTGGAATGGTTTACTTAGGTTTCTCCAGGAAAAAAATGATACCACCGCTATTTCCCGCTTGTATAGCTACGCAGCCGAAGAAAAAGGACAAGCATTCGAGGGAGTACGAGACGCAATCGCAGACGTCTTTCAAACCTATTTTCGCACAGAATACAATCCGTCAAATATTGATACTATTTATTTGACTGTGCCCTTTTTGGTAACAGAGGCAAATTCTCCAGATGCACTCACACCAGAAGAGAAAAGACAATCGCACCAAAAATCATCTTCAGGACCTGTTGGGACACTTATTAACCACGAAAAATATGAAAGTGATATTGTCGACCAACTACAAGAGCAGCAGCAAAATAATGCTGTAGAAGAATTGGATTCTATTAGGAAGAACGCCAGTCTCACAGAAGAGCAAAAAAACCAAGCATTATCCCAAAAATTTACAGAAATTTTGACCAAAAATGCAACTGCAGAAGATGCGATTGCCCGACAACATGAGCTTTTGGCAACACAGCTTGAAGACCCCACGCTGACAATTCTTACTAAAGCAGGAGAGCTATCACCGACAATCAAAATCCGCAACCGCTCTGAAGAATTACGAAACGCACGAGACGAAGAGAAAGTCAGAAGAGTAAGGGAGATGGAAAGTCTCAATGTTTCAGACATTCAAAAAAAAATATCAGAGGCAAAAGTAAAAAGAGAAGAGCCAATGCTCACAAGAGAGGAGAGGGCGCGCCTTGACAGCTTTACGCACCTTGAGTCTTTTCATAAGGCCGAGCAACAAAAAACCATCCAAAATATCGATGGGTGGGTAAAAAAGTTTTCAAGCTACGACCAAGATCCACAAACAGCCAAGCAAAATCAAGACCTACTCGTTAAAAAATTACTTGCTCGCCAACAACAAAGGACTCGCACGCAAGTCTACGAAGTATTCAGTACAAAAGAGCAAGGACGACTGAACAAGTTGTTAAAAACTGGTGTTTTTAAAAAAACGCTGTCAAGGCCACAAAGGCGCTCGCTTCTTAAACACCAAAAAAAACAACTTCAACATTACCGCAGTGAGTCCCAAGACAACATTTCTATCAGGCGTAATTTTATTGCTAGGCTTTTAAATGATACCCTTTGGTCTGAGTATAGCCAGACCGAAAATACAGAAGGCCACAGACAACAACGGTCCCCAGGTGGACTTACTCTTCCCAACCCAATAGATGCTTACAGAAATATAAGAAGAGCAACACAGGCACTGCGCGGGCTTAGCAGCGCAGGAGAAGCTGCAGGAGCACTACCTACGACTGGGTTAGGTGCAGGGCTAAGCGCAGCTATGCCTGTTATTCTTATTATTCTGGCTATTCTCATTTTTATATTTATCGTTGTCATACTTATTCTGCTTCTCCCACACGACCAAGGATTATCACAGCAGCTCACCCGGCTTCAGTGCGGAGACCAAGCAGACATAAATTCCTTAGATAACCAACTTGCCATAACCAATGCAATTACCAAACGTTTTACCATCACTATCCACCCTTCAACACAAGTAGCAGACGAGCAATCGCTTGTTGGTGTTGAAAAACAAATGTTTAGCGATATTTGCGTGCTATTTGGCCATGTGCAAGGAGATACCTACCAAGATCCCAACAAACCTTCTGTTTTTAATACATTTGGGAGTCAAGTAATAGGCACTGTAGACCAGCGCAAGCAGGACATGGCAAATGGTGGCACAGACTTGTTAAAATTCCAGTGGATTCTACAGGTCAACCAACCCAACGACTCTGCTCCCTGTACAGTCTCGTTTCAAAGGAATCAAAACAATGCAGTCTACTATATCTTTCATAGCCCGGAGCAATGCCCTCTGGAAAAGCTTGATTTTTTAATTGCACAAAATTTAGGCCATGCACTTGTATTACAACAAGAGCATATTCACGGACTCGGAAAATCAAGTGTGTTTCAATCATTCACATCCACTCCGGACGCAGCTGGAATTATGGGGCAAGACGGACTGCTGCCAACCGTTTCTTGTACAGCCAGCGCTGATTATGGAGAAGGCGCCAACAATCAACAACAGCGAAATTGCTTTGCAGACATGGCTGCTTCGTATTTTACCTACCCTTTTTATGCAGATACACCCCAAGCAAACAGCTCGACAAGTGGTGGATTCATGTCGTTCACAACGAAATTTGTTGACTATTTGACTTTTGCAAAAAATAATTTATTTGATGGAAAAGACCTTATTCTATCCCCTGCTGTATCCAACCCAGGAGTTGTCAAGCACGCTGCATTTATTAGCCAATATTTGCAAAAAACATTTTGTAGGTCTCAGGATTTGTACGATCAACTTAACCCAAATCTTGTATGCACTCCCCCAGACTTAAGCCCAATTAACACAACTGACGACAATGGACAACCTTTTGCTATTGCCATGCGCGGAGGAGACGCATGTATTTATAACGGAAGCGAGCAAGTGTGCGTGCATCAACGCTACTGGTGTACTGACCTTATTATTGATGCATATGGTCTTGCAGGATTCACAGAGCTAGAGAAAGACCCAACAACCGGAAATGTTGATGAAATGATAAAATTTTTCCAAACCCACGCTGCGCAAGGATATGCATATATCCCGGCAGGCCAATTTGACCCAAACAAAATCATACCCGGGTCTGTTGTGTTCCTAAATTTTGGAGAAACAGATGTTATCGCCCAACACGTTGGTGTCATTTCGGCAGTTGTCCCAGATCCATACACCGGAGCGCAGGGAAATGGAACGATTACCACATTTGAGGCAAATGCTCCAAACAAAACAGGTTCGTACTCATACCAAAATGGTGTACCGGCAAGTGATGTTGTCGGGTTTGGAGTAAAAATTGGCCAAAACCAACCAACACCAGCGCAGTAGTACTATACTATCAGTATGAAACAGCTATTTGGACTAACAAAAAAACAGTGGATTTTTATTCTTGCTCTTGTTGGTTTTTTTGTTATGTGTTTTCTCTTTGTTTTACTAGGGCTTTCGCGAAAAACAATCCCTACCCCAACCCCTAGCCAAAACCAACAACCTATTCCCACACCTGTTATTCTTACACCCATTTCTATAAAAGCCGTGCTCCCAACCCAAAACCAAAAAAGCCTCCTACTTGCAACGTCGCTTTTTGTCGCCTTTTCCCAAGCACTTACCACAGACCAACAATCTCATGTTGCCCTCTCGCTAAATCCATCAACCCCAGGGACAATGACGTGGACTTCTGACAGGACTGTTTCTTTCACCCCTTTCCAACTCCTTCAACCCACAACAACATATACAGCAACCGTTTTATATGAAAATAAATCATATTCGTGGCAATTTCAAACGCAAGTAATTGATACAACGTCTATTCAAGCAAAATTACAACAACAAACACTCTTAGACACTTTGTGGGGACAACATCAACAGCAGGTGTATACAAATTTTCCATGGTTTGGGTCGCTTCCTATCTCCGGCAATAAATATTTCACCACCTTTGATACCAAAACCCAAACATTTACGTCCAGTCTCTACACAACATCCTCATCTCCCCTTACGTCCCAACAACAGATTGACCACATGAAACAAGAAATTCAACAAAAACTTACCAACATTGGTGTGGATGTTACAAAATATACCTTCTCCTACACAGTTACTCCTGTGTCCGAATAGGCATAATTAAATGAAGAAAGTTGGGGTTGCCAACGATTCGAAAAACTCCGGAGTTAAGCGGTCCAGTCATTTCAAAACTCAATTGTTCTTCTCCAACATTAGTCAAAAAATCCAATACATACCGTGCATTAAAAGCAATGTCATTTTCCTCGCCGGTTAACTGTGCTTCCACCTCAACGGTGTTTTCCCCAAGGGATGGACTTTTTGCAGACACAACAATTGTGTCTTTTTTTAAAGAAAACTTAATAATATTTGCACTCTCCCGAGCAAAGATACTACATGCTTTTACGGCCTTGAGCATTTCTTCTCTCTCAAAGGTTGTTTTTGTTGCACTGTCTGTTGGAATTATTTTTTGATAGTTGGGAAATTCTGCTTCGATAAGTCGACCAACCAATGTTGCCTCTTTTTGAGAAAAAATCACCTGGTTGTTATGATGGGACACATAGACTTTTGTCTCTTCATCTTCTCGCAGTGCCATTGCCTCTTTTATGACCTTCGCAGGAATAATTACTGTCGTTTGGTCAACAATGCCCTGGTTGGGACTTAAAAACCTCTCTAGGGACAATCTATACCCGTCTGTTGATACCACAACAAACCCGCCTGTTTCTTTTTTCATCAACATCCCTGAAAGCGCCGGTCTTGTCGCTTCTATACTTGAGGAAAAAATAACTTTTCCGAATATTTTTTTTATTTCTCCCGCTTGCAACACAAGAAGCTCTTCTCCTAAGTCTTCATACAGTGTTGGAAATTCGTCTCTCGGGGTTGTTTGAAGCACAGACTTGACCCTTTTCCCTAAGATTTCCAAGCTTCCATTAGTTGTTTGAAGGGTAATTTTATCTTGTGGGAGTGTTTGGACTAATTCAAGAAATAATTTTGCGGGGATTGTTGTTGCTCCCTCTTCTTCTATTTGTGCGGGGATTAATACTTCGATTCCTATTTCTAAATCTGTTGCGCTTATAGAAAGATTTTCTCCTCGTGTTTCTAGTAATACATGAGAGAGTATTGATAGTTGTGTACGACTGGAGATAGCGTGGGTTGTTAAGGAAAGTTTCTTTTGAAGGTTTTCAGCAAATAAGGAAAGCTTCATATATTAATATTTGTAGTCGTAGTAGTGTATCTGGAAAAGTGGAGAAAAGCAAGGGGGTGTGGCTAATATTTTTGTGGATAAAAGGTGGATAAGAAAAGGGGAAAAAAGGGGGAAAACAAGTTGGTTGATGTGTTGTCCTATTGTTGTCCACGAAGACTTTGTGTTATCCCCAAGATATCCTCTGACACGTTATTTTTTTCTAAAGCTAATATCTCCATTTTTTCCACACCATGCATAATCGTTGTGTGGTCTCGTCCTCCAAGTAGGTTTCCAATGTCGTTGTAAGTGAGACCCAACTCCTTTTTGAGTAAAAACATAGTAATTTGTCGGGCCTTGACCAAAGAAGCGTTTCTTTTAGGACCTTTGAGCTGGGTGGGCTTGATACGGTAAAAATCACAAGCAATTTTGATAATATCCTCGGCGTGTATATTGGTTGGCTGTTTTTCTTGGTTGTTGTTAAGTGTCCTTTCTGCAAATTCTGGGGTGATTTCTTGTCTTTTGGTGTTTGCTTGGGTAACAACCCGAAGCAAGGTCCCCTCCAGGCTTCTCACATCTTGTTGTTTTTGCGCAATGGTTTGGGCAACTTCCATAGAAATAACATATTTAAATTTTTCCGCCTTTTTCAAAACAATTGCAGTTCTCAGCTCAAAGTCCGGTTCCTCCACATCAACGGTAAGTCCCCCGGCAAACCGAGACGAAAGACGAGCTTCAAGCTTTTTTATTTCACTGGGCGGTCTGTCTGATGAGAGAACAATTTGCCCTCCTGCGTCGATGAGTGTATTAAATGTGTGAAAAAGCTCCTCTTGTACTCTGTCTTTCCCTGCGATAAATTGTACGTCATCGATAATAAGAAGGCGTGCTTCGCGAAAACGCCTTTTCATTTTTGCAGTGTCATTGCTTCGAATTGCCTCAACAACCTCGTTGGTAAATTCCTCGCTGGTGATATAGACGATTTTTCGACTTGGGTCAATTCTATAAACCTCGTTGGCAATTGCTTGCATCACATGTGTTTTGCCAACTCCCACCGGACCATAAATAAATAATGGGTTATATACTGTCCCAGGATTTTTCGCAACATTTTGGGCCGAGACAAAAGCCAATTGATTGGATGGAGAAACAGCCAGGGTTTCAAAGGTAAAATCCGGTCTTACCCGTGGGAGATGGCCAAGTTGTATTGGTTTGGTAATTTCTTCCTGGGAAAAAAGTGGCGTTGCTTCTTGGTTGGCGTGGGCACGTACGGCTTTTGTGACAAGAATAACTTCGACAGGCTTTTTTGTTTGTTTTTCTAAAGATGTTTTAATGATGGCAAGATATCTTTTTTCCAATAAGTTGACAATCATTGCAGAAGGAGCGGCAATTGTTGCGATGTTTTCTTCAAAGGACAAAAGCACTGTTGGCTTGAAAAGGGTAAAAAAATTTCCTTTTGAAACCTCTTTTTCTATTTCTGCAAGGACGCTTGTCCAAAGGCTTTCCAAAGCAACATTCATGGTAAGAGTCATTTAATAATGTGGATAACTTTTTGTCAAGCCCCGAAAGGAGCCAATAGACATACAAAGAGATCTCTGGTATAATTTTAAGGATGAAAAAGGGATTTACCACGCTTAAGAAAGTAAAACGCAGTAGGAAACACGGATTTTTAGCACGCATTGCAACTCATGGTGGACAAAACGTTTTAAAAAGGCGCAGGGCCGAGGGCCGCGCAAAACTTACCGTTTAAATGATACCTCAGGCAAATCGCTTACCAAGTAAGACAAAGCTACTCTCTGCTGTTTTTATTCAGACACCATTTTTCTCTGTGAAAGCGGCAAAAAACACCGAAGACAAGAATCGATACGCATTTGTTATCGGAAAAAAGGTAGACAAGCGCGCTGTGGTGAGAAATAGATTGCGCCGGGTGCTTCGCGAAATTATTGTCCAAAAAGTCGATCAAACAGAGCAAAAATACGATATGGTGGTTGTTATAAAAAGAAATTTTACAGAGATACCAAGAGAAGAAATAGTAAAAAACGCACAAGAAGTTTTTGTCAAACTTACCCTACGGTAATACCATGGAAAAAATTGCTATTTTTCTTATTTCCCTTTATCAGGCGCTATTCTCTCCCTTGCTCCACCATGTAGGTATTGGAGGATGTCGGTATCAACCAACATGTTCTGAGTATGCCAAAGAGGTTGTGAAAAAGTACGGTGTCAAAAAGGGATTGATTCTTGCTCTTGTGCGTTTGTCTACTTGTCATCCCTTTGCCCAGCGTGGGACTTTGCAAAACTAATACGATCAAGGTATAATACAACAACATGAATCCAGTAAGTCTTCTTTTTACCGGCCTTATTGTTAATCCCATTGTTACATTAGTTGCAGGAATTTATTATGTCTTGACTCTTTTGCATGTTCCTTCTCCCTTGGGGTTTTCTATTATTCTCCTTACTATTGCCATTCGGCTTATTTTGTATCCCTTTACCGGAGCCCAACTGAAGACAGCCCGAAAAATGCAAAAGCTTACCCCTCACTTAAATAGTTTGAAAGCCAAACATAAAGACGACGCAAAAACACTTCAGGCAGAAACAATGAAGTTGTATAAAGAACATGGAGTAAATCCTGCAGCGGGATGTCTTCCTCTTCTTGTCCAACTTCCTATTATTTGGGGTTTGTATTACGTGTTGCAACAAATTGTCAATGCAAATTCTAAGCTTGTTGTTACCTTTGTCAACCATGCGGTGTATATTTCAGCATTTCAAATTCATCACGCGTGGGATTCTCATTTTTTTGGTTTGCCTTTAGGCCAGACGCCTTCACACTTGCTTAGCAGTCTGGGAATTGTGGTTTTTCTTGTTCCACTTCTTACCGCTGCCTTTCAATTTATCCAATCAAAAATGATGGCGCCAGCATTGGAAAAGAAATTGGCAGAAGTTGAAAAAGATGCAAAGAAAGAAAAAAATAAAGCATTAGTGAAGGAAGTTAAAAAAGAAGATGACTTTATGACTGCATTTCAAACCCAGTCACTTTTTCTTTTTCCTCTTATGATTGGATTTTTCTCATGGAGTCTGCCTGTTGGCCTTTCTTTCTACTGGAATACTTTCACAATTTTTGGTATCATACAGCAGTATTCTATCTCAGGATTGGGTGGCATTGAAGATTGGATACAAAAAATTAGAAAACCCTTATGACAGAAAAACAACTCTCAACAATTCAAGACGTAGCAGAAGGACTTCTCAAAACACTTGGCGTTGATGGGACGTGTACTTCTTCGAAATTAGATGACTCGATGGTTTCGGTTGTGATAGAAGCAGAAGAAACAGGCATGCTCATTGGGTACCACGGAGAAACGCTTGAAGCGATACAGTTGTTATTGTCTTTAGCAGCCGCAAAAAAGCTTGGTGAATTTATTAGGATTTCTGTTGAAATTGGAGACTATAAGAAAAATAGGGAAGAATATTTAAAACAATTGGTTTCCCAAACAAAAGAGCGGGTGCTAGAAGAAAACCAACCAATGACCCTCTCAGACCTTAGGCCATGGGAAAGGCGTGTGGTACACTTGTTACTGCAAGATGATGAAGAGGTTGTTTCAGAGTCGGTGGGCGAAGGGCGCGAGCGCGTTCTTACTATTAGCCCAAAATCCAAATAAGATATTTGCACTCACTGAAAAGCTTTTTCTCTTTCTGACATTACTGTTACTCCCAACTCAATTAGGATTTCATTTTTGGCCTGCGTGGGCATATGTAAGTGGCCAGCGAGTTGATTACCTCTCCCCCACTATTTATTTGACCGACATTTTTATTTTTTTCCTTTTTTTCTCATCGCTTTATTCTCTCCTTCGTCATTACGCTCCTCGCAATGACATGTGGAAGTGGTGGTTGGGGATATTAGGAGTCTTTGCTTTACTTTCTTTAAATGTTTTCTTTTCCCTTTCTCCTGCAGTCGGGTTGTATGGTCTTGTAAAACTCCTTGAGTTTGTTTTCTTTGGATGGTATGTGGCAAGCCATAGCATGCAGGTGGTAGATTTTTTATCAGTAGCTTTTCCCATAGGGATTTTGGTTGAGAGTAGTCTAGCAGTATGGCAATTTATTTTGCAGCACTCAGTTGGTGGCCTGTGGTATTTTTTAGGGGAAAGGATGTTTTCCTCAAGTACCCCGGGAATTGCCAATGCGTCTATAAATGGACAACTCATCCTTCGTCCATATGCCACATTTCCTCACCCCAATGTATTAGCTGGATATTTGCTTCTTGCAGTACTATTTATGGGATTTTCTTTTTCATCCCAAAAAGACTTTCGAAAAATTGCATATATCGCGCTTATGGTATTTGGTGCTATTGGGTTGTTGATAAGCCTGAGCAGAACAGCGATTATTTTGGGAGTACTCACGTGCATATTCTTTGGGATAAAAAAATTAAGACAAATAAAAAATGCTCCCCGCGCAGTATTTTTTTTCGGAATCGGTTGTGTGGGTTTTTTCACAGCAGTACTTTTTCTCCTCCCTCGTTTTATTGGAGCGAATGCTTTTGGTGAGTCTTTCATACTGCGAGAACAATTACTCGCTGCGGGATGGACAATGTTTGTTGCCCATCCGCTTTTTGGAGTGGGAATTAATAATTTTTTTGTAGTACTCCCTTTCGTGTCCAGTACTATGATAACGATTCAACCAGTGCATAACATATATCTTCTTATTTTGTCCCAAACAGGAATTATTGGATTTTTATTATTTTGCTATTTTCTTTTCAAGACGCTGTATCGTTGTGCGTTTTCTACTTTCGACCGCGGCTTGGGAGATAATATAAGAAAATTTGTACTCATTTTTCTTTTTCTTTTTCTTTCTATTGGAGTAGTTGATCACTATTTCTTGACGCTACAGTCGGGACAACTTCTCACAACACTTATTTTTGGATTGGCTTGGTCGTCTCCTGTGTTAGAATAAGTATATGCGATTTTATCAACAGCTCGCGGCCCATACGGTGTACCAAATTATTGCTCGCATTGCCTCGTCCGGTGCAAGTTTCCTAATAACCTTTTTTGTGGCTCGACACTTTGGCATTTTTGCTTATGGAGACTTTGCCAAAGTTACTGCATACATCAGCATTTTTTATTTATTTGTTGATTTAGGACTGAATGCTATTTTCTTACAGAAAAATGACTCACACCTGAGATTTAGAGACCTTTTTTATACAAGAATACTTCTCTCGTTGGCAGTGGTAGTAATAAGTAATGCAATAGCATTTTTTCTGCCCTACGACCCCGTGTCGGGCATTGGATTTTCTCCGCTTGCAAGACTTGGCATAGCAATTTTTTCAGGGACACTTATTACAGAATCAATTTTATTTTCAGCATTTGCAGTATTTCAAAGGAAAAGAATTTATCAAAAATTTATGGTGGCAACAGTGGTAGGGTCGCTTGCGACAATTATTTTTGTTGGCATTTTTGGTGTTTTGCAATTCTCCCTTGTCTTTATTTTCTTTGCGTTTCTTTTAGGAGCAGTCATAGAAGCAGGCTTTTCACTTTTCTATACAGATGAAGCGCTTTTCCCTATCCACGTGGACCCAGTGTTTGTCAAACGATTGGCAATAGAAACATTTCCTGTTGCCTTAATGCTCCTGTTTAATATGGTTTATTTTCGAATCGATATGATTTTACTTTCCTTTTTAAAACCTTCTTCAGACGTTGCCTTCTATGACATCGCGTATCGTGTTTTTGATTTTCTGATTGCACTCCCCTTATTTTTGTCAAATGTTCTTTACCCCAAGCTTATAGTTGATGAAAAAAATAACCGAAGTGTCAAAGCAAAGCTGTCCCTATACGTATTCTCTTTTGCTCTACTGGGACTTTTGGTAGCAATACCTGTATGGTTTGTGAGTCCCCTTTTGTTTAATTTTATTAAGCCTCAGCTTATTGGCGCAATGATTCCTATGCGAATTCTGCTTATATCATTGCCTGTATTCTTTGCAACCAATATTCTTCAATGGATCTTACTTTCCAAGAAAAAACAAAAAATTCTTGCGTGGATGTACATACTACTGGCCATAAGTAACGTTGTACTAAACCTTGTATTTATTCCTCAGTACAGCTATGTTGCATCTGCTATAATTACTGGATCTTCAGAATTACTTGTTGCTTGTGTCATGTGGGTAATTCTTTTGAAAGAAAAATGATATACGTATATACAGATGGAGGCTCTCGCGGAAATCCAGGTGAAGCAGCCTGGGGATTTTATATTACCAATAAAGAAGGAATGCATCTTGCCGGGACTGGGGGAAAAATTGGGATAAATACGAATAATGTGGCTGAATATATGGCGCTTATCGAAGCGTTTAAATACGTGCAAGCGCATCGGGAATTATTTGGGGATACTTCGGGAATTGCAGTGCGAATGGATTCAAAATTAGTCTGTATGCAAATGCAAGGCCTATGGAAGGTAAAACATGCAAATATGATCCCTCTTTTTCATGAAGCGTCAATGCTTGCAGCAGGACTAGGGCACCATGTTACATACACACATATTCCACGTGAGCAAAACAAAATGGCAGATATGTATGTAAATCGCGCCTTGGACAATCTTCTTGAATCTTAGTGTCTACTTAATTCTCAGTGCTGTTCATTTATGCGAAAAATACACTCTCTTACTCTTTTAATAAGTCATGGCAACCTTCTTAAATCCTAAATCTTAAATCGTGAATCTCATGCTAAGCTAAAGACCAGAGACTTTCCGATATCTTTTAGAAAGCGTGTATAATAGAATCATGAGTCAGTCCTTTGCTACACCAGGAGAAAACGCAAAAACACACACGGTGTTAATAGTAGATAAGGAAGGTTTATACGGTTTGCCTTTGGCCCTTAAAATCGAAGCATCGGCTACTGTTGTTTTTGTCTCTTCAAAAAAGCCAGACGATTCCCATATTATTCATGTCCCATTTACGAAAAGAGTGCCTGAAATGCCGGATGGAGTATATTCCCATATATTTTGTGTAGAGGAGTCAGAAAGTCAGATCCAAAGCGAGCTTCTCATTCCTTTGGCGCAAAAAGCAAAAGAAGATAGTGCAAAATTTATTTATGTTTTGCCATATGGATTGTATGCAGAAGAATTGCAGGAGAAACTCGCCAGCGCGTGTGGTGCATGGGCTATGGTGCTCATGGGAGATGTATTTGGTCCGGATGTGTATGATTCCCTTATTGGTGCTATTTTTCAGCAGACAAAAAAACAAAAATCTATTCGCCTGAGCGACTTAGGGCTTGAAACAATTCGTCCTGTTGCGCTCTCCGACGCGATTGATGCACTCAAGCGTATTGGATTTGGATCTGAAAAAGATCAAATTTTCTTGGCTTTCCCAAGGCATTCGTATACTGCTTTGTCTGTTGTGCACAGTTTGCAAAAAATAGACCCAGATATAAAAATTGATTTTGTCAATGATACTTCAGCATACGCGCTGTCCCAAGCATTGCCAACCGGACTTTATTTGTTTGAAAGCACTTACCCGACAACCAAAAAGCTTCAAGAGGCATATGTATCGTTTGAAGAAGTAGAAAAATTTTCAGGGAAATCTATGCAATCTCCCATATCTTTTGGGAGCGTTCGTAAGAAGCAACCAGGGAAAAGTATTTTTATTTTTTCATTGGTTTTTAGTCTTCTTTTATTAATACTTTTACCACTTATTTGGACTACTGCTATATTAGGCTTGGGAGGTGGATTTTTACAACAAGCAAAAGAGCAGGTGGCAGCAGGTAATATTTCAAAGGCTTCCACATTTGTGAGAGCAAGTACAATTCTTTTTGAATGGGGAAAAGGAGGGAGTAGTATAGTAACGCTGGAGGCAAAGCTTATTGGAAAGCCGCAAGACGGATTGATGCTGGAAAATACGCTTACGTCGTTGCATCAATTCTCACAAGCAATTGGGTATGTTTTGCTTGGTGCCCAGGATTTTCAAGCAGTTGAAAAAGAAAAGCCGCTCAGTCCCATTGCAACTTTTACCGATGGGACCAATGCCATAAAAAATGCACTGCTTCTTTTCGAGTCATTACAAATGGCATACCTACCAAAAAATGTACAGCAGGAATTGCAGGATTTGGCACCAACGTTTCACGTGGTTGGTCAAACAATCGATGTGGCCTCACATCTTTTTGCATTTGATCATCAAAAAACATATCTTATTCTTTTCCAAAATAATACAGAGCTTCGCCCAGGCGGAGGATTTATTGGGTCATATGGAGTTGTAAAAATTAATAAAGGGAAAGTCATTGATTTTCAAATTCATGATGTCTATGATGCAGATGGGCAATTAAAGGGTCATGTAGAGCCGCCATTTGCCATTAGGCGATACATTCCGCTTGTGCATTGGTATTTGCGAGATAGCAACTTTTCAGCAGATTTCCAAAAGAATGCTCAAAACGCAGCGTTTTTTCTTCAGCAGGAAACAGGCGAAAGAGCTGATGGGGTTATTGCAGGTGACCTTTCATTTGTAGAAGGAATTGTACAAGCATTGGGAAAAGTGTATGTTCCGCAATACAAACAAACAGTTACCGCGGATAATTTCTTTTTGTTAGTAGAGACTCACGCCGAAAAAAATTCATTTGCAGGATCCACCCAAAAAAAAGATTTTCTCTCCAGTCTTTTCTCTGCAATACAAGGGCAACTTATTGCCTCGCGCGTGTCATATCCATTGCTTCTTCAAAAGACAACAAGTGCGCTGACGCAAAAGCATCTTATGCTTGCGTTTGCAGATCCAAGTATTCAGCAGGTATTTACTGTGAATGGATTTTCCTCTTCATTGTGGGACGGAAGAAAAGCGCAAGACAATACACTGAATGATTTCACGGCAATAAATGAGGCAAATATTGGCATAAATAAAGTAAATGCATATATCAAAAGACAGGTAAGTCAAGTAGCGACGATTTCTTCAAGCGGAAATGTATCAGAGGTTTTAAAAATTATCTACAACAATACCAATAATGGGAGCTGGCCAGGAGGAGTCTACAGAAATTACTTACGAATTTTTTTGCCCAATGGAGCATTGCTTACGAACATTTCTCTTAATGGGAAGCCACAGTCTCGATACCCAGCAGTTATCGACCCAAAAATATATGAGGCGCCCAAATTTAAAGCTCCTGATGGGTTGGAAATAGAAGAGGCTCAAGAAGGAGGGAGGACTGCATATGGATTTTTAGTGCAAGTTGGAGTGAGCTCCACGCTTACTGTTGAAGTTTCGTATACACTTTCACAAAAATTTGATTTGACCAAACAATCGTATACGTATGACGGAGTGTTTTTTAAGCAACCAGGGACTGATGCGTATCCATATATATTTTCATTGCAATATCCAGTAGGTTTTACCTTGGTCAAAAAACCTTTCGGAACCACAACATCGATGCAGGAGGGAATTGTGGATGCATCTTTGAATACTGATAAAGAGTATGTATTTACTTTTGCAAAACAGTAGCGATAAAAGGGGTTATCATACGAACTGCTTCAAAAATTCCAAAAAGTGACAATCCTGTAAAAATAAGGCTTCCAAATAGTTGAATTAACGGAAAACGAACAAGCTGTCTTGTTTTGTTGGGAAATGCAAAAAGAGAAAGCGTGAGAAGTAAATGCCCAAGTATTACACCAACGCAAAATCCAAAAATATGAATAATAGAAAAAAGGGGAATATATCCTGCAAAGTCATCTAGTCCTAAGACAAAAGGAATAGTTAGTGCAAAGAAAAAAAGAGAAGCAATGGTTGTCCCAGAAGCATTGATGGTTGGTGCACGGGGAGTGAGTAAGCGCAGAAGGGGAGCAAGAAATGTAGTAATTTTCTTCAGTTTTTTTCGGAAAATATCTATACCGCTGAAAAATGGTTCAGGGAGATGGGGAGAGGTAGAAAAATAATTTTCAATACTTTCTTGTGCAAGGCCTAAGAGTACGAGGGCAGCGAGAACAATCATGCAAAAAAGGAGCAAAGGGATTTCTTTAAAAAACGTCCACACGAGTAATACAAATAGTGTTCCAAGTCCGTTGCCAAAAGCAGTACCTATCTCGATTGCAAGTTGATTTTTAAATCCTTGGAATTTTGTCATAAGATTGCCTGTAAAAAGTGCAAAATCAATAGAGGTCTTTAGATATATGGTAATACCGACTAAAATATCGATAGGAAATATTTTTAAGAGAATATGTGAAGGCAGAGGAAGAAGATTAATGCCGGTAATAGTAACGATAAATAATCCAATGAGAAGAAAAGCGGTTAATGATGCAAGAGAAAGAGAGAGAAGTTGAGATTGTATATTGTTAAATTGTTTCATGGTTTTATTGTTGTTTTTGCTTTGACAATGGAACAATAGGACAATGAGGCAATTGTATCATTATTTTTGTGAACAAAGTATGCATGTGGAGTCTGCGCACATGAATCTATCAGAAAGTTTTCGTCTCATATTTCTTCCGTGTTCTATCAGGAGATAGGTAAGTGGAAACCACTGATTTTTAGGGAATAATTTCATTAAGTCTTGCTCTATTTTTACAGGGTCTGTATTTTTTGTCAGGCCTAGTGCTTGCGCTTGTCTGGTTACATGAGTGTCTACTGCAATGCCTTCTGAGATATGATACACATTACCTAAAAATACATTGGCTGTTTTACGACCAACACCGGGAATAGTTGTCATTTCTGCAATCGTTTTGGGGAGGATACCGTGGAATTTGTCCAGGACAACTTTTGCAGCAGCTTGGACACTTTTTGCTTTATTGTGATAAAAACCGGTTGACTTAATATCTTGCTCAAGCTCTGTGAGTGGCACAAAAGCAAAGTTGACAATTTCGACAACTTCTTCGTTTGTCAGCATGGGGTTCTGAGCTTGTCGAAGGATCTTTCGACATTCTTCGTACCTGCTTTTTAATTCCTTACGCTCTTTTCTATATTTTGGGAAGACAGTCGAGGTTACCTCGTTCACTTTCTTATCCGTGCACTGAGCAGAGAGAATAATCGCGACCAAAAGCTCAAAATTATTTCCCCAATTCAAAACCATGTGAGCGTTTGGGTAATGCTTTTTCAGAAGTTGAAAAATTTCTTGTGCTTTTTCCGGTGTCATGGAAGAAGTATATCATTGATTTGTGTATATTGAAATTTTATTATTGAGGTTTGTTTAGAAATTAGGCTTTCAGTGCTTCTATTCCAGGCAGTGTCCCTTTTTCGATAAATTCCAGCATTGCTCCGCCACCTGTTGAGATGTGAGAGATTTTACCGACATGCTCTTCTTGGGAAAGGGCAGCTAATGTGTCGCCTCCGCCAACGACAGAGTAGGCATCGGTATTGTCTGCGATAGAGTAATACAGAAAATCAGTACCTTGGGCAAAGATAGGATTTTCTATAAAGCCAACCGGTCCATTCCAGACAATTGTTTGGGCTTTTGTAATAGCATTGCCAAATGCCGCTTCTGTTTCTGGGCCAATGTCAAAAATACTCTCGTCTTTGGGAATATGGTTAACCGGAAAAATGGAAAAAGATGTGCTCTCTGATGAGGGTGCGCTGCGTACGTCTTGGGGCAAGAGAATCGATGTATGGTGGGTTTTTGCATGGGTAATTATTTTCTGCACTTCTTTTTCAAGCCCTTTGTCAATAAGACTTTTTCCTATTTCAAATCCTTGGCTAGCCAAAAAAGTTGTTGCAATTGCGCCACCAAGTGCCAATGTATCAGCCAACTCTGTTAGTTTGTAGAGGAGAGGAATTTTTGTTTCTGTTTTGGCACCTCCAATAATAGCGATAATAGGGTGTTTGGGGTTTTGAAAAATTGCACTGATTGCCTTAATTTCTTTTTCCATAAGTAGACCTGCGAAATGAGGAAGCAATTTAGGTATTCCTACAACAGAAGCATCAGACCTGTGAGATACACCAAAGCCATCATTAACATACACATCTCCAAGCTTTGCCAAACTTTGAGCAAAATTAGGATCGTTTTTCTCCTCGCCTGTATAAAAACGGATATTCTCCAAAAGCAAAATGTCTTTGTCTGTCTGCTTTTTGCATGCGTCTTGGCCTTCTGGTGACAAGAAGTCATGAATGAGGTGAATATGAAAATCTGGTATGTATTTTTGTAAGCGTCTCTCAACAGGGAGCAGGGAATATTTCGCGTCCCGGCCTTTTGGTCTCCCGAGGTGGGAAATAATAATAAGTTTGTTATGATGTTTTAAAAGATGCTGTATGGTCGGAAGCACTTGGGTAATACGCGTATCGTCGATTATTTTATTCCCTGCCAAAGACACATTAAAATCTGCGCGAAGAAGGACGGTTTTGTTGGTTATTGTTGCATGAGCAATGCTTGGAATATTCATTACGAATTGTAGAGAACGAGCGCTTCCTCAACTGATTTATTGTCCAGGGTAATTGCAGAAATAGCATTACAAAATCGTACTGCTTCTTTTAAGGGTTTTTGATGGATATTTCTTCCTGTTGCACTCCCTGCGGTTTTGGCAATATGAATTTGGTCATGAAGCGTTTGAAGGAATGTTGGTACTTCTTCGCTTGCTCCACCTGCACAAATAATCCCTGTTCGTCCGGCAGCTTTTACAGCCTCTCTAAGCGCCTCAGCCGGATGGTCGTCTTTTGGATAATTTACTTTGGCAAAATCAGCTCCGAGCGCTGCAATAACTCCTGCGGCTCCTGCAATAAGATGGGGATTTTTTTCATCAGTCACGGCTTTGCCTCTTGGATATGCCCAGATAACAGTAAGAAGTCCATGCTCATGTGCCTCGCGCACAATATTTGCTGCTTCATACAACATTTCTGATTCAAATTCACTACCAAGATAAAGCGTATACCCAACGCCTACGATAGAAAGTCTGGAGTTTTTTTGAAATTCAACAACATGCTTTACCGATATCCAGTGTTTGCTCATTGGGTCACGCTGAGCGGTTGGGACAAGATTTGTTTTGGCATTCAATTTGACGATATAGGGAATTTTTGGATAGTCGATGCCATAGCGTGCAATAAAGCCAATTTGGGTAGCAAATGCGCCAATACGTGCTTTGGATGCAATCTCAAACATATGCTCGGGATTATTATTTTCAGGACTAATTCCTTCTCCAAAAAAATCATCATTTAAGTGTTCTACTTTCTGGTCTCCGGCAAAAAGCATAAGTCGTCCTGTCTTATGCGTAGCAATTCCCCAATTTTTGGTATAGGTATAGCGGTTTTTAACATCCAGTGGCAGGCGCATGGAATTGCTCATATTTTTAGCATACTACTCAAGATATATGTGTTGCAAGAGGGACTAGAGGTGTGCGTTGAAGATATAGACTAAATCATCCAAGTGATTGGTAGATGTTTCTTCAATAACACAGTTAGTAATTGTGAGCATGCCATGTTCGTCTTTGGGCTGGAAAGTAAATGTGTCACCTGGTCCTGCGCATTGCACAGAGATTACTGTATGATTTTTCTTTGCGTGATGAATAAAAAAAATAACACAATAGCCTTCTCTAATTTGTAAATGTTCTTTTTTCTTCTTGTGAATCTCAAAACCCAACACGCCAGATTTTTTAATAATCAGCAATTTTTGAATAATATCTTTTGCAACATCTACTTTTTTCAGTGCAACACCACCCCACGCAGTAGGTTGGGTAAGGGGTTTGATTTTGGCAATAGCTCTGAGCTCGCTGGTGAAGAAAGACGAAGATTTTAGAGCAATAGTGTTTTTGACGAGTGACTGAATATGCGTAAGGATCTCATTATATGAAGACTCATTTGTAGCGGATTTGTTTTTTACTGCTTCTTGCAGGTTTGAATGGAGCGAAGTGTAGTTTTTTATTTTTGCAGAGGTTTTTTTGCTTGGATGGGTAAGGGAATAGGTATAAATCATAGGTTGGATACTGCTTGAGCGAGTTGGGTTTTTGTCGGAAAAGCAGAAATAGCACCTTTTTTCATTGTCGTAAGAGAAGCAATTGTTGTGGCACGCTTAAGTGCGACAGAAAGCTCTTTTTCAGAAAACTTTGAGAGAGGTTTTTGCGCTTCATAGATTGCATAGATATACCCTGCATTAAATGCATCTCCAGCTCCTGTTGTATCGATGGTTTTTACATCAATTGCTGGAATATGGCCTTCATGTGGACCAACTTTATAATAACATCCCTCTGCACCCAATGTGATAAAGAGTGCATCTAGATTGTCTCTCCATAATTTTTTTGCAGCGCCTTCTATCGTTGGGTCATTGGTAATAAGATGTGCTTCAACCTCATTCACTTTTAAAATATTCACCTTTTTTATAGTGGCAAGAATCACATCTCTTGCTAAATTAAGATTGCCCCACAAAGACTCTCGTACATTTGGATCATACGAAATAATTGCACCCATCTTTTTTGCTTGCCTGAGCAATTTGTCAGTTGCATTATATGCAGTATTATTAATTTGCGTAAGACTACCAAAATGAAAAATACTCGTGTAAGGAGGTAGATCTACCTCTTGTGCGGTAATTGCTTCGTGCGCGCCTTTGTAAAAGAAGAAATCCCGTTGTCCTTTTTCATCCAAAGACACAAAGGCAAGGGTGGTTTTTTCAAGCGTACTAAGAATTAATTTGTCTGTTTGGACATGGTAGGATTCAAGAGTGTTTTTAAGAAAATGGCCAAAAGGATCGTCTCCCACTTTTCCCATAAATTTTACCTGTGCCCCTAACTTAGCAAGGCCCATGGCAACATTAGCCGGAGCGCCGCCAAATTTTTTTAAAAACCCTTTTGATTGTTTTAAGCTTCCAGTATTGGTTGAGATCATGTCGATGAGAAGCTCCCCATAGCAGACAATAGTGGGGGCGTTTTTTAAAATCATGAATGTATTGTAGTAATGGGGGGAAGGGAATGCAAGTAACTAGGTCTTCTGGAAGGAATGGGAGTGGCTAACTCGTCACCGTATTGTTGTTGAATTTCTTTTGCCCTCGTGTCAAGTCGGATAAGTGCATTGGTAACATCATGAAAATTTCTAAATGGGATAAAAGGGGTTTTTCTCGCAGTCAGCCGTCTAGCTAAGCCTTTGCCTTCAAGAGCAAAAGCAATACCAATAATATCTTCTGGTCTAAAATCTGATGTGTCTACGCCGGGAATCTCATCCAGCTGCAGAAATTTTTCATCAGTTTCTCCGTCTCCTATGATAAGAGGAAGAAGATGTGGGTCTTGCTGTGCAAAGTGAGCCAAGACAACGCCTTTTTGGGTAGGAATAATATTACCATGTTGATTTGCGATAACTTGATCTGGGTGTATGCCAAAGTGCTCTGTTGCGGACTCGACAAAAGGTTTAAAGCTTGCGGAAATAATCCGGAGTTTATGCGCACCATCTTTAAGAAAATCTAAAAACCCTTGAATTCCTGGTCTGAATTGCACATCTTCATCTTTTCCAGCAGCACGAAATAACTCTGGATGACTTTTCAACATTGGCTCCCAAAATTCTCCAAACACATGTGGAAAAATATTTCTTCCATGTTGTGCAAGAAGCGCTTCAGCATGCTTGCTGCCCGGAATTGCTTTGATATTGTACGTATCTCTGTCTGTCCACGTTAAATCAAAATCTGAAAACGCATTTAACCCTTCAAAAGCAGCCAAACGCCAGGCAAATTGCTCCTCGACAGTTTTTTTAGTAGCATACTTGTGATAAAGATGGTCTGCGCGTTGAATTTTTTGTGCCATAGCAAGACGTATTGCTATGCCTTCTTTTGTTTGTGTCTTGTGATAAAACTCAGCAATTCCTTGCTGTAGTTCGGCTGCGCGCGCTTGTAGCTCGGGAGAGTCTATGGGGTGAGAGCCTTGAAGCGACTGCTCAATGTGTCTTAAGGTAAGGATATTGGTGATGTCGATAACTTCTCGATGCGAAAGATGCGAGAGATCTCCAAGGGGTTGTCTTGGGGCAAATCCTCGTTCCATTTCTGCTGAAGCTTGTGCCATGTGTGTCATTATGAAGCGTTGCTATTGCTATAACTTGACTCTTTTCTAACTAATTTCCTGACATTTTCCTGACAATACGCTTGATTGCACTCTGTTTCTTGATTCGTTGTAGCACATATGGTATGTTTTCTCTATGAATATTGATAGCGATAAACCAAGATCACAAGCGGAAGATATCCCGCGAATAGCTTTTACTCCAGAAGAAGCAGAGTGGTCAAAAATGGCGCAAAGTAAAATTATGCAGGTATTGACGACAAATGATTTTGTCGAGCATACGATTATGAATGAAGATACGCCTGTCCTGCGCAGATATATGGTAATGGAGTCTCAAGCCCCAGAGGGAGAAGTTCCTCATTCTGTACTAGGATTGGAGCTAGTTTGTAATAAACCTTTATTGCAAGCAAGCGAAGATCAGGAAAAGCCTTTGCCAATAGCCGGAGATGCTCTAAGACTTTATGCACTCGATAGGGAAAAAAATACATTTGTTACGCTTGTTTTTTCTTTGGATACAACGTTACAAGTTAATGTGCATTCGGAAATAGACACACTTATGCCTCCTGCTCTTTTGCAAGCCTTACATTTACAGGGAAAATTATCTCAGTCGTGGAGCCCAAATAAGGAGACATTACATGTAATAGATGAGGCGTTGAATGGAAAAATGGCAAAGGATGAATTACGATTATTAAAAAATCATTATGCCGGGGAGGACGCAGACGATCTCCAAGTAGCAGCAAATAATATATACTGCAAAATGCTTTTAGAAAAGCTGCTTTTGCCTATGAATGACATTATACAATTAACCTACGAGAATTAGTTTGTCTGGCAAAATACTTGACAACCCAGTATAATACATCAGCATGGATACAATTATAGAGGCAGCATATCCATTGAATTTTCGCGACGAAGACGCAAAAATATTAGGTGATCATTTACAACATCACCACTCAGTCGAATTAATTGGCATGAAACGGGTAGGTATTAGTAATTTTCTTCGTTTTTTCCTCTTTCATACAGGTATCAAAGAGCAGCATATGCCTCTGAATGGATCTCATTTTTTTATTCTTATTGACTTAAATGACTTGATAGAAAGAGAAATTTTTCCTTTTTGGAGACTTGCATTTAAAAGGATTACAGATGCGGTCGAGGAGAGCGATATACACGCGGAGATAAAAAAGAAAATAGCAAATCTTTTTGTTTCAAGTATTCAGTCTGGAGATCTTTTTTTAACCTACGATGGGGTAAGAGAAGCACTTGCGCTTCTCGCAAAGTCTAGTATATACCCGGTGCTTTTCTTAAGCAGGTTTGACAGGCTGAAAGAGGCAGTAACGCCTGAATTTTTTGATAATTTGCAAGGGCTTAAAGATGCAACCAATCATAAATTGTCATACGTATTTACAAGTTTTCGAGAATTAGATGTTTTGGCACCGGCAGTATTTGCGCATAAAGAATTGTCAATGTTTGTCAAAACATTATATATACAACCTGCCAAAGAAAATGATAGTAAAAGTATTTTCGATAGTTTTGCCAGCAGGTACCATCTAGAGCTTACGCCTAGTCTCGTGAATAAAATTATTCATATCAGTGGTGGACATGTTCAGTATTTGCAATTTGCCTTGGTTATTCTACATGAATTAGGTGAAAAACGCCTGAATTTATCAGACGATGAGCTTATAGACCTTATTTCTCAAGATGAGCGCATTGCGCTTCAGTCAGAAGAGTTATGGGAAAGTCTCTCGTCCGAGGAGAAAGAGGTTTTGTTTGGGTGTCTTAAAGGAGAGGTAAATTCAGACGAAGAGCAAAAAGCATTGTACGTATGGAATGCAGGGTTTATTAAGGAGGGTGGAAGCAATGAGTTATTTAGTCCATTATTCTCGCAGTTTGTCAAGCAAAAACAGGCTCATCCGGACGCAGAGAATGGACAAATAGAATTGTCAAAAAAAGAGCACAAACTCTTTCAAGTTTTGCAGGAAAAACCAAATGAAATTTCAGAAAGAGAAGATATTGTTGAGAAAGTATGGCCGGAATACAAAGAGTATGGTGTATCTGATTGGTCAATTGATAGGCTTGTGGCAAGGCTTCGTGGGAAGCTAAAAAAACAAAATGCACTTTTTGAAATCCAAACTGTCCGCACTCGCGGTTACAAGCTCATCACAAAGTGACATGCCTCAATAGTTTTCTAATTCGAAATGACAATCGAAACCATTCTATGCTAAAATAGCCTCATGGATAAGAACTACGACCATACACAAGTAGAAGGGAAGATTTATGAAATGTGGGAAAAGGGCGGATACTTTTCCCCTCGGATCCTCTCGGGGCAAGCCCCAAAAGGGAAGCCTTTTACTATTCTTCTCCCGCCCCCAAACGCCAGTGGGCGTATGCATACAGGCAATGTGCTCATGATTGCAATAGAGGATTTGCTTGTACGCTATCATCGTATGAAAGGTGACCCAACGCTTTGGATTCCAGGTACAGATCACGCAGGTACCGAGACACAAATTACCTACGAAAAGGAATTAAAAAAAGAAGGAAAGTCTCGTTTTAGCTTTAGTCGCGAAGAATTGTATCAAAATATTTGGAGTTTTGTACAAAAAAATAGAGGGCTTATTGAAGGTCAAATTCGTCAAATGGGGGCATCGGTTGATTGGAGTAGATATACTTTTACCTTAGATCCACAAGTTGTCAAAACAGTGCATGAAACATTTAAGAAAATGGCAGACGACGACTTAGTATATAGAGGTAATTATATGGTGAACTACTGTCCAAAATGTGGCACAACCTATGCAGACGTTGAGATTAAGCATGAAGAGAGAAGCGACCCGCTTTATTATTTGAAATATGGTCCATTTATTCTCGCAACAGTGAGGCCTGAGACAAAATTTGGCGACAGCGCAGTTGCAGTGAATCCCAAAGACAAAAGATATAAAAAATGGGTTGGAGAGGAAATTGAAATAGATGGACTGATTGGGAAATTCAAAGTCAGAGTCATTGCAGACGATTTTGTAGACATGAAATTTGGTACAGGAGTGGTAAAGGTTACTCCAGCTCATGATAAAAATGACTATGAAGCTGGACTCAGACATAATTTAGAAATCAAACAAGTCATTGGGCTTGATGGTAAATTAAATGACAAAACAGGAAAATACGCTGGGCTTTCAGTATTTGAGGCAAGAAAACAAGTTGTTGCTGATATGAAGGAGAGAGGCATGATGGATCATGTCGACGAAAAATATATTCATAGTGTAGCATTTTGTAAAGCAGGACATGAAATAGAGCCTACGGTGCTTCCAAATTGGTTTGTCAAAGTTGATGCCCCTCATAAATCATTTAAAAAACCTGCTCTAGAGGCTGTTAAAAAAGGGAAAGTGAAGATTTTTCCAAAATGGCGAGAAATCACCTACATACGGTGGATGGAAGAAATGAGAGATTGGCCGGTATCCAGACAAAATGTGTGGGGAATCCAGTTGCCAGTGTGGCATAAAGTCGATGGACACGAGGGACGAATATGGACAACATTTATCGACAAAAAAGGAAATTCACATCAGGGACCAATAGAGCAACACAAGAAAGAAGGATTTAGCCTTGATGACATACAACAAGGTATTCAAAAAGTCTTAGTACCCGTGTATGACCGAAAAGAAAATCAGCCTGAAGTATACATTGGGACCGATATGCCAAAAAATGGAAATTGGATTCAAGAAACAGACACCTTTGATACATGGTTTTCTTCAGGACAATGGCCGCTTGTGACTTTAGGATACCCAGACTCAGACGACTTCAAATACTTTTATCCAACAGCAGTTTTGGAAACAGGATGGGAGATTATCAGGCTTTGGGTGTCGCGTATGATTATGTTTGGGATGTACCTAACAGGTGAGTCTCCATTTGAGTATGTGTACTTACATGGTATTGTGCGAGCATTAGATGGACGCAAAATGAGTAAGTCATTAGGGAATGTGATAAATCCTGAAGAATATATAGAGCAATATGGTGTTGACGCATTGCGTATGGGACTTATTAGTGGTACAGCCAATGGAAAAGATTTCGCTTTTCCGAAAGATCGCGTGATTGCATATAAGCATTTTGCAAATAAAATCTGGAATATGGCTCGCTTTATGCAAATGATGGAAGCAGAGCTTCCCAAAGATCCTAAGTTCGATTTGGAATTTGATCAATTTGTCATTCCCACGCAGGCGCAGGCGGGAATCTATAAAAATAAATCCCGGACTAAATCCGGGATGACATTACAGCCAGAAGACAAAGAAATTCTGAAAAGTCTTTCAAAGCTTATCAAATCCGTAGATACGTCTTTGGACAAATTCCGCATGGCAGACGGGGCAGAGGCAATTTATCAATTTATGTGGCATGAGTTGGCAGATGCATACATAGAACAAGTAAAAAATAGACAAGACAAGGAAGTTGCGTTGTCGGTGCTACGCCATGTGTATCTTACAAGCATAAAGCTTCTTCATCCTTTCATGCCTTTTGTGACAGAGGAGATTTGGAGACAATTGAGTCCAAAAGACCTGCCTCTTATTATCCAAGCTTGGCCAAAGGATTAGTCTATGGAAGCGTCTAAAAAACATTTTTTCAAAAAAGAAAAAAAAGAATTACGGCTTAAGCGCCACAAAGCACCAACTGGGAAGTCAAAAAAAGTATCCCCAAAGCTACAATTCCCGAAGATTTCACGATTTATTCCCGATGGATTCGGCAAGCTCCCTATAAAATCCACAGATAAGCTTAGAATAAATCTTAAGCCTCGCAAGATAAACTCAAATGTGCTTATGCGAAGGAGTTTTTGGATGGGGATTATGCTGGTAATTGCGTTTGTTGGAATAGGCTTGCTTTCGCGCCAATTATTTGCACAGTGGAAAGCTTTGCAAGATGCAAAACAAAATTATGCAAAATTACAACAAAATTTAAAAACATGGGAAAATATTGCCCAAAGATATCCGACATACAGGGATGCATATTTTGAAGCTGCTATTTTGGCGTATAGACTAGGGGATAGGGAAAAGGAAGCGGTCTATATAGATAAAATATTGATGATTGATCCCAACTTTCAACCCGCAATAGACCTAAGAAAAAAATAATGAAATGTCATTCCTGGCTTGACCAGGAATCTATATAAAAAGTGAATGGATCCCGGATCAAGTCCGGATGACAAGGAGGGTTGCTCTTTAGAGGCTTATTCTTTAGGAGTTTCCTTTGTCTCGCTTGAGTTTTCAGCGGAGGTGGATTCACCTTTTTCTCCAGTTTCTACCTTTGCAGCTTCACCTTCAGTTGCCACTTCTCCTTCAGCGCCCTCTGCTACTTCTGGTTCGGGCTCAGGCTCTGGGGCAACAAGTTCTGCAATCTTTGCGACAATCTGGGAAGGCTCGGTCAAAATTTCAACTCCTGCAACCTTTGGCAAATCGGCAACAGTTACTTGGTCGTCCACTGCTGCTAAGTGCGCAATGTCAATTTCAAATTTTTCAGGTAAATCTGTAGGCAATGCTTCAACTTCAACTTCAGATACCATATGGAGAAGCGTTCCAAGATTTTCTTTTACCGCAATTGGCTCGCCGGTTATCACAACTGGTACCATTGTTTTGACTTTTTCTTTCAAATTTACTTGGTAGAAGTCTACATGAAGCGGTTGATTGGTTACATAATCAAGTTGAATAGTATGAATAAGTGCTGGTCGTTGGTCTGTCCCAAGATGTAATTCTAAAAGTCCTGTTTCACCGGTTTCTTTATGAGTTTCTATAAAATCTTTCAAAAGAAGCTGTACGGCAACAGATGCGGTGCCTTTGCCATAAATATTTGCAGGAAGTATGCCCTCACGGCGAAGCTTTTTTAGTTTTTTGCCAAAAACTTCTCGCTTTTCAACTTTTAGGATATGTTTTTGCATTTTGCTATTGTATCAAAAGCTTTTCATTTACGCAAATCTAGGGTAAACTTAGAAATTGGAATCTGTTTAGATATTAGAAATTTTAAGTATGCGTATTTTGGGTATCGATCCAGGAATAGGACGGGTAGGGTGGGGAATTGTAGAGAAAAAGGGGTCTCTCGTTGTAAGCTTAGGATTTGGATGCATAGAAACGCTCTCTAATTCTGAAATAGGGGGAAGATTGTATGCTATCTACGACGAAGTTGCTCGTATCATCGATGAGTACAAGCCAGACGCAATGGCAATAGAGGATTTATTTTTTGCCAAAAATGTGAAGACTGCATTTAGCGTTGGTCAGGCGCGAGGAGTAATTATTCTGGCTGCATCCCAAAAAAATCTCACGGTTGCTATTTATACCCCACTTCAAGTGAAAAGTGCGATTGCAGGATATGGAAAAGCAGACAAAAAACAAATTGGGGATATGGTCAAAATGACGCTCAAATTACCCAAAGTCCCTACACCAGACGATACTGCAGATGCACTGGCTATCGCGCTTACCCATGCATTTACTCATAGATATGCTTAATATTTTTTTACGTGTCTTGACTATTCTTCTTGTGTTGGTGCGAGATGTGTATTGGTATGTGACGGGAAAAATTGCCAAAAAAGCAAAACCACCAACAAAAAAATCTTTTTCTTTCCAATCAGCAATAGGATGGGTGTTTTCATTGGGACTTGAGATAATTATTTTGATGCAGCTTGCTGGTATGGTCTCATTGCTTCCTATACCTCACCAGCTTCTACTTTTTCGAGCGATTGGATGTATTGTGTGTTTCGTCGGTGTGGGAGTTTGTTTGCTTGCAAGACATACGCTTGGTGTCAATTGGAGTCATGCTGCAGATTATCAAATAAAAACACATCACGAGCTTGTCACAACGGGGTTATATCACCTAGTCCGTCACCCTATTTATACAGGGCTTGCACTCAGTTGGATAGGAGCAGAGATGGTAGCAGGGAGTTATCTTTCTATTTCATTTCTTGCGTTTTTTATTGCATTTTATTTTCAAGGGAAAAGAGAAGAGAAAATTTTACTTACGCATTTTGGGAAAACATATGCTGACTATATGAAGAAAACAAAAATGTTGATACCGTTTGTTTTCTAAAGTAAAGCGTAGGATTGTGTCCTCAGATTGTACGCAAGTCAGGTATGTTATAATCGACTAACTTCCATATGATAAGTTTGCTTACAGGTACGCTCGCACTACGAAATGACCCGTATATTATACTGGATGTGCACGGAGTTGGATATAAAGTGTACGTAACGTCTCAGCTTTTCCCCTCTCTTACTCTTGGTCAGGAGCTGAGAGTATTTATTCATACGCATGTCAAAGAGGATGCGCTGGATTTATTTGGATTTCCCACCTCTGAAGACCTACGGATTTTTGAATTACTTATCAGTGTCAATGGCATTGGCCCGAAGACTGCTATTGGAATATTTTCAGTTGGGAAAAGACAAGATATTATTGGTGCAATTGCCCAAGCAGATGTAAATTTCTTTACAGGCGTACAAAGACTTGGCAAAAAAAATGCACAAAAAATTATTATTGAGCTAAAAAATAAAATAGGAGGCAAAGAAGACTTAGATTTGCGAGAGGAAACAGACGATATATCCCAAGAGGCGTTAAGCGCATTGCAAGGAATTGGATTTTCAGAAAGAGAAGCACGTATGGCCTTAAAAACAATAGAGGGAAAAGGAGAAAGCGTGCAAGAGAAGGTGCGGTTTGCCCTAAAAGCACTGGGGAAGGGATAAATTGTTCCATTGCCTCATTGCTAAATTGTTAAAAAGCAGCAGGCAATAAGATTTAAGATTCAGGATTTAAGATTAAAGATGTAATAAAGGGGGACCCCGAGGATCATGAGATAAATTTAAGTATATGGATAATCAGAAACAGCCACTTTTAGAATCTACACCCGAAGAAGATGTGCTTTTTGTGAGCCTAAGAGCAGGGAATTGGGAAGAGTTTGAAGGGCAGGAGAATCTTAAGGAGTCTTTACATATTGCTATTAATGCTGCAAAAAAAAGAAAAGAAGCTTTGGAGCATGTATTATTGTATGGTCCTCCGGGATTGGGCAAGACAACACTTTCTCATATCATTGCAAAAGAAATGGGAGCAAATATCAAAGTAACCAGCGGTCCGGCAATAGAAAGGGCAGGGGATTTAGCGTCCATACTGACCAATTTAGAAAAAGGGGACGTGCTTTTTATAGACGAAATTCACAGACTTAATAAAATAGTCGAAGAAACCCTTTACCCTGCAATGGAAGATTATGCTCTGGATATCGTCATAGGAAAAGGTCCAGCAGCTCGTACCCTGCGACTTGATTTGCCTCAATTTACTATCATTGGTGCTACTACAAGAATTGGAATGATAGCGGCGCCACTTCGGGATAGATTTGGTGTAGTTCACAGGCTGCATTATTATGAGCCGGATGCACTTGCCCGTATTATCAAAAAAGCAGCAGAGAAATTGCATGTAACAATAGATGCAAAAAGTATAGAGGAAATTGCAAAGCGTTCTCGCGGCACTCCTCGTATTGCTCTAAAGCTCTTAAAAAGGACTCGGGATTTTGCCCAGGTAAAAGGTACAGGAGACATAACAGAACCGCTTACTCATATTGCGCTTTCTATGCTTGAGGTAGACGATATAGGACTAGATGGACTGGATGTACGTTTTCTCAAAGCAATCATAGAAAAGCACAATGGTGGGCCTGTGGGACTCGAAACCATCGCCGCGACTATTTCAGAGGACGCAGGAAGTATAGAAGATGTTATCGAGCCATATCTACTTCAGCTTGGATTTTTACGCAAAACTGCCAGAGGAAGAGTAGCAACAGAATTGGCATTTAAGCACTTGGGAATAAAAGTCCCAGAAAATCTTCAGAGAACTCTGTTGTAAATTATTCTTGTGTGGGTGTGATGGGTATAGAAGGGGTTGGAGTGAAGAGCCATAAGCATGGTCTTCGTACGTCATTTCTTGTGCCATTCCTTTTTCCAAAGTAACCAGCGTCACAAAGACCAGATTTTGAATCTAAATAAGAACAATGTACTCTTGTAGTTCCTGTTTGTTGGTTAGTTTGAACAACAGCAATTGCATGTTGGTCAATATAATTAGCACCAAAACACGAAGTTTTATTATATGTAAAACGAGTAATATCTGAGATTTTATCTGGAGGAGTTAAAAGTTCGTTTTCAGCCATGACAAGATTTTAGCAAAAGAACAGTTGTATTACAAGCAGACGCAAATCGACAATTTGATATTTTGGGATTTGATTAGAAATTAGGAATTAGAACTTAGAAATTGTCTACAGTCCTTCTTGTCGTGGTCTGTGTTGTTGAGCTTGAGTGAGGTAATTAGGTAGGAATGTATATATAATTTGAAAAGAAGATTTTAGGAAATAGATCTTTTTTTAACTGGTAACGTAGGAAATAAAGAATTTTCCTGTTTTTTATTTATCAATTCCACTATTTTCCATATTCGCGTTTCACCTATAAGAATTTCTGGGACACAAACACCAAATTTGTCGGCAATTTTTTCAATCAACATCTCTCTGGTTTCATCGTTTGATAATCCACCATCAAAATCAAGGAAATCATCAAGTGTGGATTCATTAGAAATAAATGCACCTTCTATGTTAAATAATGCTTTTATTAGTTGATGAGCGTCTTTAGCAACTTTATTGTTTGGTGCAAAGACAATTCTTTTTATTTTTTCAGCCTTCGTCAAAAGTACATCATCGTCTTCAATTTTGGGATATTGAAGTGGTGCCTTGCCTATTTTTTTACTGATCTTTGGGTATTTTGCATTCCCAGGTGCTACGACAATTTTTATTAATTCAACCAAAAAGTTCCAATTATCTCCATAATCAAATAAAAAAAGCATTGTCTTACCTATCTTTGGGAATACTGTTGTAACTTTTATGTGGGTAACCCCTTTTGCTCCAGGTGTAGGATCTTCGGGAATATCCGTAAATAACTCGTACATCTCAGGAGATTTGAAATACTTCCCGAGAAGATTGTTATAAAATCCGTAGCAATGGTTAAAGTTAAAACCAAATGACCGTACGATGGTATTGGCAAGCGTAGAAAGAGTTTGATTTGCTAAAACAGCAATCTCTCGAGAAACCTCTTCCTTGCCTGCAACCCCTCTGCCTTTTTGTAAAGTGATCCTAAAATAGTAATAAAACTTCTTTTTCATATTGTCAATTATGTTTTGATGAGCTTGTCCGAGTGTTTTTTATTTTAATTCCGTAGAGTTCTTTATGTGTTCCTATTGCGACAAAATAAGCAATATGTTGCTTATTTTCTTGTAGCTCTTCATAAAGTGCTCTATAGTCAGCGGTTATATCTATACTACGAAACCCGTCATACTCATCTCTCAAAAGGTGATTGTGTAATTGGGGAGAATAAGGGGATTTATAAAAAATGGTAATTTGTTCCTTAAAGCTTTTTCTGATTCGTACGTTTACCTTCTTAAGTCTGAGAAGAAATTTAGGAGAATATCTGATGATCATATTCCTTGTTTTTCAAGATAAGCAATTGCATCTTTCGCGTTATTAAAAGCAGGAGATGCTTTTCCTGCTTTGTAATCCTTTTGGGCATTTCGTATGATAGCTTGAAGTGATTTATTTGGTGTTTCGTTAAGTTTGAATTCAACCTTTTTTGTTCGAATAAGTTGCTTGAGATACGCATTGATAAGAGCACTCAGACTAACGCCAACGTCTTTTGCGATTTGTTGGGCTTGGTATTTTACTTCTGGTTCTGTTTTAATGTTAACAACAACTGTACTCATGTATATGAGTATATACTGCGTATACACGGTGTGTCAATGGGTTTTTACGCAAAACTGCCAGAGGAAGAGTAGCAACAGAATTGGCATTTAAGCACTTGGGAATAAAAGTCCCAGAAAATCTTCAGAGAACTCTGTTGTAAATTATTCTTGTGTGGGTGTGATGGGTATAGAAGGGGTTGGAGTGAAGAGCCATAAGCATGGTCTTCGTACGTCATTTCTTGTGCCATTCCTTTTTCCAAAGTAACCAGCGTCACAAAGACCAGATTTTGAATCTAAATAAGAACAATGTACTCTTGTAGTTCCTGTTTGTTGGTTAGTTTGAACAACAGCAATTGCATGTTGGTCAATATAATTAGCACCAAAACACGAAGTTTTATTATATGTAAAACGAGTAATATCTGAGATTTTATCTGGAGGAGTTAAAAGTTCGTTTTCAGCCATGACAAGATTTTAGCAAAAGAACAGTTGTATTACAAGCAGACGCAAATCGACAATTTGATATTTTGGGATTTGATTAGAAATTAGGAATTAGAACTTAGAAATTGTCTACAGTCCTTCTTGTCGTGGACGATACTGTAGTGCTTCTGCAATGTGATTGGGGGCAATATTTTCTGCCTCTTCCAAATCTGCAATCGTACGCGCAAGCTTGATTGTCCGGTAGTAGGATCTGGCAGACAAATGCATTTTAGCAACAGCTAAGCGTAAAATATCTAGACAATCAGGAGATAAAGGACAAAATATCTTAATGTCTCGACTTATCATGTCTGCGTTGGTGGTAAGGGTTGTCCCGGCAAAGCGCTTGGTCTGGATATCACGTGCTTTTTGTACGCGAATGCGAATAGTTGCAGAGTTTTCTATATTCTCCGCGTCAGTGCTTGTCAGCTTTTCTGTTTTGACTGCTGGTACTTCTACATGCAAATCAATTCTATCTAAAAGTGGTCCTGAAATCTTCTTTTGATAGCGAATAATTTGAGAAGGAAGACATGTGCATTCGTGTACGTTATCCCCAAGATATCCACATGGACAAGGGTTTTGCGCAGCAATGAGCAAGCATTTGGCCGGAAAAGTCACTCTGCCTTGTGCCCGGGCTATGGCAACAAATCCATCCTCAAGAGGCTGTCGCAATGATTCGAGTACTTGTCTGGGAAATTCTGGGAATTCGTCCAGAAATAAAATACCCCGATGCGCCAAAGACACGTCTCCTGGTCTGGGGTACGCTCCGCCACCAATAAGTCCTACGTGTGATGTTGTATGGTGAGGTGCCCGAAAAGGCCTAGTACGCTTAAGTCCGTCTCCATTAAGGAGGCTGGAAATGCTATAAATTTTGGTCATTTCCAAAACTTCAGAGAAAGTAGGAAGTGGCAAAATAGAAGGAGCTGTCCTTGCAAGCAGAGTTTTGCCGCTTCCAGGAGGACCTTTAAAAAGCATGTTGTGTGAGCCGGCAACAGCAATTTCCAAAGCCCGCTTTGCTTTTTCCTGGCCTTTAATATCTTTCATATCATGGTCAAAGGTACTGGTTGAGTTTTCCACATCAAGTGGTGTATACAAAAGCGGCGTTATAGTAATCTGATTAGACAAATGGAGGTATAGATTTTTCAAGTTATCCACAGGAAAAATATCAATACCTGCAATACATGTTGCTTCTTTTGCATTTACCTCTGGGACATACAGGCTATGCATATGTCTTTCCCGTGCCAACAGTGCATGGGACAAAACACCATTTGTATTTCTGACCCGTCCGTCTAAAGACAGCTCGCCCATAAAAAGACTTGTGGTAACATTGGTGATAAGTTGTCCTGAGGCAATCAGGATGCCAATAGCAATAGGTAAGTCATAGCTTGGTCCTTCTTTCGGAAGATCTGCAGGTGCAAGATTTACGGTTATTCTTTTCGCAGGGAAATCAGCGCCTGAATTTTTTAAAGCAGATCGTACTCTTTCTCGTGCTTCTTCAACTGCTTTGTCGGGGAGCCCTACGATAGTAAAGCTGGGTAAGCCTTGAGAAGCAATATCCACTTCTACTTCAATTGGCACAGCGTCCAGTCCTACAATGGCAGCAGACCAAATCTTGGCTAACATACACCAATCGTACCAAATATGAAGAAAAGTTATACGGCCTTTTTAAGAGTTTTGAGAAAGCGTTGCGTTCGTTCGCGGGCAATACCAATATGGCGATTGGGATCTCCTAATTTTTTCAGTTCCTCTTCAGGCATGAGTTTGGTTATTTTTTCCTCTTTTGCCAGAAGGTCAAAGACATTTTCTTTCCGTTCCCAGGCCCTCATACTGGTTGTTTTGAGTAACTCATGCATATCCTGGCGACTGGCGCCTTTTTGCACAAGTTCCATAAGAAGTGGCTCTGTTGCAGCAAATTGCCCGTAAGCATGTAAATTTTTTTCTACAGCAGGTATATTAATCGCAAGGTGGGAAAGTAATTGTGTTGTTGTGCTCAGGCACTCATCAATTGCCAAAAATGATTCAGGGAGAAAAATGCGTTGATTGGCTGAATCGTCTAAAGTTCGTTCAAGCAGACTCAGCGCAGGATTACTCCATGCAACACCCAGAAGCGAGCTGACATAGCGACAAAGCGAGCACACTTTTTCTGCTTTATCAGGATTGCGTTTGAATGGCATTGCAGAAGATCCAACTCGCTTAGCATCTCTTGTCTCCATCCATTCTCCGATTCCTGGCTGCTGCATGATGCGATAGTCAAAGGTAAATTTATGTAAAGACGAAGCAATGCTTGAAAGGATAACGCTTACCAGCCAATCAATTTTTCTAGGATACGTTTGTCCGGATATTTCAACAGGGTCAATACCAAGACGAGATAACACATCTTTTTCCAAAGCAAATGCATCCATATCATGTCCTGTAAGTAAATAGGCGTAGGAGGCTGATGTGCCAACTGCTCCTTTTAATCCCTTGCCTTTGAGAAGCGGCAGAAGACTATCGAGTGTTTGTAGATCCATCAGAAGGTCTTGGGCATAAAAAGCCAAACGGTATCCGAGTGTTGTTGGTTCGGCTGGTTGTAAATGGGTATACCCCATGCAGACAAGGGTTTCATACTCAGTAATTTTTTTCTCAAACTCTTTAAGAAGCTGCACAAGGCTTTGTCGAATAATTTCAAAGCTTTCTTTTACTTGTATTGCTGTTGTGTTATCTAAAATATCTGCAGAGGTTGCTCCCAAATGAATTTTCCCACCACCAATTGCGCATTGCTCGGAAAAAGTTTTAATTTCCGCCATGATTTCATGGTAAATTTCTCTTTCTATCTCTTTTGCTCTTGGAATATCAATATCTTCTTGGTGAGAAATAATATCCGTAAGCTCCTCTTTTGATACAAGTCCTGCTTTGTGTTCTGCTTGTGCAAGCGCAACCCAAATTCTTCGCCATAAAAGACGCTTGTGTTTTTCAGACCACACAATTCTCATGTCATCTGACCCATACCGGATGGTAAATGGAGAAAGGTAGGTAGAATAATCGTATGACATAATTTTTAAGCTTAATTTCTCATTAACCTAATCAAATCCCAATTTTAACATTGATGCCTCTTTAGAAATTAGATCAATTAGGTGAATTAGGTTAATTTAATAATGGCTTTTCTTTCTGGTCCAGTTGAGATAAAGGTTACCGGTGTGCCAATGGCTTTTTCAAGCAGTCGAATATATTGCTGGGCATTTTTTGGTAATTTTTGAAAAGAGGTGATGCCCTTGGTCGATGTTTCCCACCCTTTGAGTGTTGTATAGACAGGCGTTACTGCATCTAAAAATGAGGTATCTCCATCGTAATAATTAACTTTTTCCCCCTTGAATGTATAACCGGTACATACCTGTATCTGTTCAAAAGTGTCTAAGACATCAAGTTTGGTTACAGCCACGCCAGTATACCCATTAATCTGTGCAGCAAAACGAATAAGCTCTGCATCAAACCATCCGCACCGTCTTGGCCTACCTGTTGTTGTTCCAAATTCATGTCCCATAGTCCGAAGTTTCTCACCATGTGAATCAAAGAGTTCTGTTGGGAATGGACCTGTGCCAACACGGGTCGTGTATGCTTTTACTACTCCAATAACATCAGTAATTTTTTGCGCAGGAATACCTGCGCCTGCATTGATGCCACCGGTAAGTACTGTAGATGCAGTCACAAAAGGATAGGTACCCCAATCATTATCCAAAAATACTCCATGCGCTCCTTCGAAAAGAAGATTTTTTTTATCTTGTAGTGCTTTATGTAGGATTCCATATGGTTCGTGAATATATGGAATGATTTTTTTTACAAGAGAGTTAATATGAGATTCTATTTTTTTTTGTGAGAGTGGTTTTTCTCCAAGGGAATGAATAATTTTATTTTTCACCCGTAATTGTATGCGAAGTTTTTTTGAAAAAAGCGCTTTATTGCAGACATCAGAAAGCGTAATGCCATTATAGCTTACTTTATCGGCATAGACTGGTCCTATGCCTCGTCCGGTTGTACCAACTTTATCTTTTCCTTTTGCCTCTTCGTATAAACGGTCTAAGATAGGGTGGTAAGGCATAATAATATGGCAACGAGGAGAGATAAAGAGTTTGTTTTTCAAAGAAACACCGGCTTTTTCAAGCATCTCAATTTCCAGGACAAGAATTTCTAAATTTAATACAGTGCCATTGGTAATACAAGCCTTCGCTTTGGAAAAAATGCCGGATGGGACAAGGTGCATGGGAAATGTGCCAAATTCATTAACAACGGTGTGCCCTGCGTTATTGCCTCCATGAAAGCGGATAACAAAATCTGCATCAGCTGCAAGGTAGTCTATTATTTTCCCTTTTCCCTCATCTCCCCATTGGGAGCCAATAACAAGCGTTGCACTCATGCCAAAAGTATTGTAAGGGTGTTACGTAGGAAAAGCAAGGACATCGTGGTAGAATAAGCACACGATGGACCAAGTAGCTGCAATCCGCTCAAAAATAGATATTGTCCAACTTATTCAAGAGTATCTTCCTCTGAAAAAAATGGGCCGTAATTTCAAAACAAATTGCCCGTTTCACGGAGAAAAGACGCCATCCTTTGTTGTGTCTCCTGAGCGGCAAATTTGGCATTGCTTTGGATGTCAAAAAGGGGGAGATGTCTACAGTTTTCTCATGGAATATGAGCATATTGAATTCCCAGAGGCGCTTCGTATTTTAGCAGACAAAACAGGAGTAGTCCTGGAAAATCAGCATATCGACAGTGGTTTGTCTTCGAAAAAAGAACGGTTGTATGGGCTCAACCGCTTAGCATCAGAATTTTACCACTATTTACTTACCAAGCATGAATTAGGAAAAGAAGCACTCACATATCTGACAAAAGACCGTCATATGAAAGTAGCAACAATGAAAACCTTTCAAGTAGGTTTTTCTCCTCGCACCGGCAACGCGCTTGTGACATACTTGCTCAAGAAAAAAGGATATACCAAAGAGGAAATTTTAGAATCAGGACTTGGTACGCTTCGAAACGGAAGATTATATGATTTTTTCCACGGACGCATTATGTTTGCACTTTGTGACCACCGAGATAATGTGATTGGATTTTCCGGACGAGTACTCAAAGATGCGCCAGACACGTCAAAATACATTAATACCCGCGAAACGCTTATTTACCACAAGGGAAGTACATTTTTTGGATTTAATATTGCCAAAGAAGAAATTAAAAAAACAGGACGCATTATCCTTATGGAGGGAGAATTCGATGTCATTTCATCGTTTCAAGAAGGAGTTGGCAATGCGGTTGCAGTGAAAGGGACTGCGCTGACTGATATGCAAGTCAATTTACTCGCTCGTTTTACAAAGCACGTGGCCGTATGCTTTGACATGGATAAGGCAGGGCAAGAGGCGCTCAGGCGAAGCATACCACTTTTGGAGAAGAAGCAGCTTCAAACAAGCGTTATTGTCCTGTCAAATGGTAAAGACCCGGACGAGTCAATCCAAAATAACCCTATAGAGTATAAGCAGGCAGTGCGAAAAGATATTGGAGTGTATGATTTTTTACTGTCTGAAGTACTCAAAAAATATGACAGCAAGACCGCAGAGGGTAAAAGAGCAGTAACTTCGGAACTACTTCCCTTATTCAATCTCATCGAAAATGAAATTGTTAAAGAGCACTACTTGCATGAATTAGGAAATACGATTGGTATTTCTCAGGATTCATTGCAAAAAGAATTAGAAAAATTACGCAAACAAACAATTGTAAAAAAAGACATTCCGTCTACCAAACCAAATCGGAAGCGGGAAGAAATCTTGGAGGAATACCTTGTTGCAATGTTGGTGCAATCTTCTGACCCAGCTGGGATATTATCAACAATTACATCATATCTGGTCGCGTATGCATGGAATATGCCTGCATACCAAAAAATTGTTGAGCATGTGCAAGGATTTCTTGCACAACATCCTCTATTTGACCAATCAGCTTTTCTGAATTCTTTACCCCAGGAATTGGTAAATGCATTTGACGCATGTTTTTTATTGCCTCTGCCGAGTATGGATGACATACAAAAATATAAAGACGAAGCACAAAGAGTTGCAAAAGATATGCAGGAAATTTATGCCCGCAAACAAATTGCGATTATCGGGGACGCAATTGCTCAGCAAGAGAAAAATGAGACAACAGTGGATTTGGAAAATTTACAAGAAGAATTGGCTCATTTTGTTAGTCTTCTTTCCAAAAAAGAGTAAGATTGATTCCCTTTTGCTTCGGATTTTGGTATAATACTACTATGGCCAAAACCCAAGTAAGTCTTTTAAGTGAAATTACCACATCTGCCAAAAAGCGAGGATACATTACCCAGGAAGAAATTTTAGGTATTTTTACTCGTCCTGAAGAACATATTGCAGAGCTGGACGAGCTTTATGACAAACTCATGAAAATGAGCATCGATGTTTTTGAAAATATCGATGAGGAAAAAGACCAGGGAAAGCCTATCGAGGATTTGGAAAAAGAATTAGAAGCACTTACTGTCCTCACCGAAGGGACAGTTTCAGATCCAGTCAGAATGTATCTCAAGGAAATTGGACGTATTCCACTGCTTACATTTGACCAAGAAATTGATTTGGCAAAAAAGGTAGAAGCAGGGAGCAAGGAAGCTAAGCAAAAACTCATCACCTCAAATCTTCGCCTCGTTGTCTCTATTGCCAAAAAATATGTTGGACGAGGTTTGACACTTTTAGATTTGATTCAGGAAGGCAATCAGGGTCTTATCCGCGCTGTTGAAAAATATGACTGGAGGAGGGGATATAAATTCTCGACCTATGCCACATGGTGGATTCGTCAAAGTATTACCCGTGCAATTGCAGACCAAGCGCGTACGATTCGTATTCCTGTGCACATGGTAGAAAATATTAATAGATTTCTCCGTGCATCCCGTAAGCTTATGCAGGAATTAGGCCGCGAGCCAACACCGGAAGAAGTGGCAAAGGTACTGGATATCGACCCAGAAAAAGCTTTGGAAATAATTAAAATTTCCCAAGAGCCTGCAAGTCTCGAGTCTCCGGTTGGCGACGAAGAAGACAGTCGACTTGGGGACTTTATTCACGACACTACGACTCCAACGCTTTTTGATGCTGCATCCCGTGAATTACTCAAAGAACAAGTAGACCAAGTATTACAGTCTCTTTCAGACCGCGAAAGACGAGTCTTGGAAGAAAGATTTGGCCTCAAGGACGGCAGACCAAAGACACTTGAAGAAGTCGGAAAAATGTTTGCGGTGACCCGTGAGCGTATTCGACAAATAGAAGCAAAAGCTTTAAGAAAACTCCGCCACCCCTCAAGAGGTAACAAGCTTCGTGACTACTTAGGGTAATTTATTTTTTGTGGAAATAATTCCACACAGTTGCAAATATCCACCCTCCTGCGTATCCAACGAAAAAGACAACGACAACAAGAATAACCGCCTGCTCCACGCTAAATGGGAGCACTCTGTATGGTACATCTATCATGTGCGCCCATAAAATAAACGCGACAAGACGTGCTGCGTATCCTGACGCAACCAGGAGTGACCACCCAACATGTAAGAGGGAAATAAAAGCTCCAACGCTTAATGCTGTTTTTTGTGCATCCAGTTTCATAATTCACCCCCTTTCTTTGAGTATGACACAATAGCTCTTGATGTCAAATTGAGGCAACCTTCACGAAAAGCCTTTATTTGAGGGAATATAATATGGATATTTATGCATTGCTCGTAATAAAGCCAAAGTAGTTTTTGGAAGCAGGGACAAGAAGTATATCCTTTAAGCCATCAATTTTTTGTTAATTGCAACCCATCCAGTTGTATATTTTTTGAGCGCATTTCTTAAATCGATTGTCATAGCTTTTTTATACTAGCATTGTCTCATCAGCGCGTCAAATAAACGCATTTTTACTAAAGGATGCAAGGGGTTTCAGCCTCTAGATTTTCCAAGAGTGGCATGTTAAAATAACAACATATTCCGCGATAGCTCAGCGGTAGAGCAGGAAACTGTGTTAGCAGCTCTCGATAGAAATATCGGGATGAAAAGTGGGTGAATTCAGGGAACGGTCGCAAAGGCGACTAACCCTGAGCCAAGCCCCGCCACGGCGGGGAAGGTGCAGAGACTAGGTGAGTACACCACGTAGCGCCCACCACCTAAGCTGAAAAGTATGGTGATGAGATAGTCCAAGCTTTTTGGAAACAAGAAGGAACTCGTAATTTCAAGGTCCTAGGTTCGAATCCTAGTCGCGGAGCCAAATAGATATTATAAGAATTAGTTATTTCTGCCGATATTCTCTGCCACTAAAAATATGGCAATTTTGGATACACTAGCAGAAACAGTTAATTTACTCTTAGATATTCACGAAATTAGTTCTTATTTGCTTCCTGGCATCGTTTTTATTACTGTTGTTTCATTTTTACTTTTTGGCAATTTTGAGACAATCCTAAAATTAGTTAACCCTTCAACGCTAATTTTTCTTTTAATACTCTCCTATCCCATTGGCCATGTCATTCAAAGCATTGGGAATATTCTTGAAAAAATAATTGCATTTTGTTTTGGAGATTTAAAAAGTAAGATAATATTTATCGATAAAGATAACAGATTACAAAGATTGAGCTTAACACGATTGTATGAACTTGCCAAAAATGATAATAAGGTTAAGAGATTTAAGTCTCACGGAAAACTTAGATTAGGGACGGCAGTTTCTTTTCTGTTGTTTTTATTTTTAGGTTGGGAAATGCATAAATTAAATATGAGGAATTTGTGGATTACTATTTTTATTAGCCTTTTAAGTATTGGATTATTAAAATACATGAGGAGAGCTGAAGATAGAGAAATAAGAGAGATTCTTAATCCTGAATATATTGAAAGTCTAAGAAAAAAAGATCTTAAGTGAACGTAGTATTATTTGATAAATAAAAAAATTTTCTTAGCCATTTGGGATACAAAATAGCCTCTCTCAAAGCAAACCAGCCACAGAGAAGCTCTTAATATAACTTTAATTAAACGCGAGAATTTTATTAAATCTTTTCTTCTTCTTTTATTTTTCTTCTAGCTAATTCCTGAATTTTTGGTAAGTACTTGTTAACTGTGGCAACATTCTCAGAATCCGAGATTGAAAAAGGTACTAAGTCCTTCTTATTATTTTTGGAATGAGATAGTTTTATTCTTATCCATGTATAAATCGTAATATCATCCCCACGGTTATTCTTTTTCATCAATACGTTGCCTTCTTGTTTTTTTATCCAATCGGTTATTGGTTTTGTGTTCCCATAACATTCAAGTACTCTGTAGAAATTTCTATATTTTTCAAATAAATTATTGGTATTAACAGCATCTCTATAAAGTCTGATGGGTCTTATCCTAAAATGTTTATTTTCGATCTCATTTTCATAAGTATTTTTGATATTCGTCCCGTCTTTAATGATAAAAGAACGTCCTGAAATCGTGCGAGTGGTGGTAGTCTCGATTCCTCCAACCTCACCAACGGATATGTCATCATTGAGGATATATTTTGAGTTATCTATTAGCGTGAGTTTTCCAAAGAAATCACGGAATAACTTATTTGCCTTTTCAACTGCTTCTTCTTTGGTATTTGCCTCCACTGTGGTTTTTACATGCCTTGCTTGTTGTTCTCCTTCAAAATCAGGCAAAAAAGTGAAGCTGCTAATTATTAGATTTTTTCCATCAGGGATTGCTATGCCAGAAGAAATTCGTTGTGTGATTAAAAATTTCATAGTAAAAACGATTTCCTATTTTTTTAAGCGTGAATGTATCACTTTGGCTTTTGGAATACCATTCTTTTCTACAAATCGTGTGACTTCTTGTCTGAAATCATCCGACTCAAAGGGTGAAATGATAATATTCTCAATAACATTATCCCAATCTATCTCAAAACGTATAGCTTTCGATACGATAGCTTCTGAAATAACAGCTCTAAACTCTTTTTCAAAGTCAAAATCAGTATCTTTATGAACTATCAAGTCATACATACTATCTTCTGGAAGTCTGTTGCCATATTCTATTGTACCCGGACCAACTGTATATTTTGTATTTGCAGTCAATGAATCGCGCAGCTTTGTAAAATTAGTTCGAATTGCAATTCCTTTATCTTTTGCGTGGCTTTCCCACATTTTCATTGATTCTTCCTCGCTTAAATAAAAAGGGCATACATAAACATATTTTGCACCTTCATGAGAGGCAAAAAGTCTCATGGCTTGCAAAGTCTTCTCCCCATATGTTTCAGGGTGGTTTAGCGAAGCTTCAGCCAGCGCAGCCTCTCTCGGTTCACTTTTCCGCAAAGTATCAATACTTGGGAAATATAGATAGCGTTCTTCAATCAATGGTATAAACCGTTTGCATGTCATATATTTCGTGAGCTTTGCGTTTTGATTTACTGGCTCTTTGAGCGTTGGGTGAATTTGGTACATGACAAACACAATTATAGAACATCTGAGGCAAACTTTATTTTCCTATTTAACTTTTTGTGGACAGAAGTATCAAATACATCCATTCTTCAAAGTCCAACAATTAGCAAAATATTTTCCCACATATTCAACCAAAGGAAGAAAAAATCTCAAAAACCTTCTCTGATATAATAAGCCGATGAATCAATATGTTCAGCCATTTCTTGCCTTCGTAAAAACGCTCCCACTAGACTTAAATCAGTAACCCCCCGAAAATAATTATCAAAACCCAATACTAATTCTTGCCGATGCAGTACTTTCTATGAATAGGAAGTACGAAGCATTTGTGGTTCCCCGAATTAAACACTTGGAAAAATCCAATATTACTTCGCTTGACCTATTGAATATGATAATTACAGAAAATGGCGCAGAAGCCTTTGCACAAGTATGGAACTATAATGACCCAAAACGTGTGGAAATCCTTCAAAATCTTGTACAGAAGTTTTTACAGTTAAAAAAACAATATGGAATGCTTGATGATTTAGAAACCCTGCACAAATGGGGTAAAGAAGCAAAACCTGAAGAATGGACTACATTTGGAATAAAAGGAATTGCCTTCGCCACCTATCAGTACCTGCGGATATTATGTGGTGCAAATACTGTTAAGCCCGATATTTATATCCAGCGTGTATTCAAGGCAGCCATAGGAAAAAGCAGACCACTGGAAGAAATAGTTGAAGTTGTAGAAGAGGCAGCAAAACAAATGAATATACCTGCACAACAATTGGATTACGCATTATGGAGTTACTATTCACAAAGAAGCTAAGCGCATATTTGGATTTAGTTTTTTAATTTCTTGCTACCTTTGTCTAAGCTCTCCAATGTATCTCAAATCCTGGAAGGCTTGGATGATTTTAGTGTAATCTATCTGTATAGTAAGATGTGGCTCGGGGAGCCGATTTGTACACCTGGTTTGTCAGCACTACGAATATCTTGATATACTGGGCTGAACTCTGGTTCTAAATTTAAGACTGTAATTTCTGACTTAGCTTCAGCTTTCCACAAACCGTCGTAGACTTCGTACTAAATTGAAGCTCAAATTTTATAAATGTCTCCTAGTTTACTAGGAGAGCAATAATTTATTTATATATTAGATTTGCTTTATAGAAATCCTTTTGTAATAACCTAAACAACCAAGAGTTCCTACTATATCAGTCTGTTAACATAGTACTTGACATTACTATATCAGTCTGTTAATATAGAGTTATGAATACAGAAACACATGATAAGGTTAGCTTATACCTTCATAACCAACTTGCACAAGCTGAAAATAGACTTAAGGCATACACGATAGATAGAGAAGGAAAACCCTATCTTAAACGAAGTGCAGCATTAATACTTGAGAAATACGTTAATGATTTCACAAGACTAGGTAAAGAACCACGATGGGTTGCTGTTCCGGGACTTCGTGGAGCTGGAAAAACAACGCTTCTTGCACAGATATATACTGAATTAAAATGTGCTCCTTCTTGTAAGCTTTATGTCTCTCTGGATGAAGCAAAAAGAGTATTAGGAGTTAATCTAGCTGATATTTTAAGCGTTTATGAAGAACTGCTGGGAAAAGTCTTTGAAGATATTACTCAACCTATTTATCTTTTTATTGACGAAATCCAATATGAAGAAAATTGGGGTTTAATTTTAAAAAGCCTATATGATCGAAGCAAGAGAGTATTCATTTTTTGTACAGGATCATCAGCTGTTTCGATTCAGACAAATCCTGATGTTTCAAGAAGAGTTGTTTTCGAGAAGCTGTATCCTATGTCATTTACGGAATATATGCTCCTTAAGGATCGTAGATTTCCAGTGATAGGTCTTGGAAAAAACATTCGAGATGCACTTCTTAATTCATCAAATGGAAAAGAAGTGTATACGAAATTGCAAAAACTTCAAAATGGTGTTAATAAATATTGGATTGGAATAAACAGACTTGAAATAGATAACTATTTGAAATATGGAACTCTTCCTTTCGCACTCCAATATAATCAAGAACCATTAATTTATGCACAGATTGAACAAACCTTAACAAACATTCTGGGTAAAGATATCCCACAACTAAGTAAATTTGATCAGGCAACAATGGGAAAGTTAAATCAGATTCTTTATGCTGTATCTGGGTCAAGTATTACTAGTCTTACGTCATTATCTAAAACGTTTTCTATGGCAATAAACACAATAACAGACGTATTTGAGGTATTTGAGAAAGCAGAATTACTTCTTAGAGTTTATCCACATGGTTCTCACTTTGGACAGGTCAAAAAACCATCCAAGTATTTATTTATATCTCCTGCATATCGAAGCATGTTTTTTAATCTTATTGGTAGTACTTTTACTTATGACAATTATAAAGGACAGCTTTTAGAAGATGCTGTAGGCTTATATCTTTATCGTTTATTGGGCTTACGTTTCGGTACAAGTCTTACTTATGATAGTTCTGAGGGTGGGGCGGATTTTATTATCAGTTCTGATGATAAAAAAATTGTTTTAGAAGTAGGTTATGGAGAAAAAGACTTTAAGCAAATTGGTGCCACTATGCAACGAATAAATGGTACAATTGGTTTTTCAGTATCTCCCTCGAGGCTTATTTATAGTGAAGAAAAAAATACAGTTTCGATACCTCTAAGTTATTTTCTGCTAACATAGTAAAAACAATAAGATGAATTCGCCTGATTACACTCTTGATAAAATTAAATTTGCCACGGATGGACCAACGCTAGAAAAAGCTATCGATTTATATGAAACTGGTAAAGTAAGCCAAGTAGAAGAAGGAATTAGGTCATATACAGCAATCGTTTTGGGAACCAAGCCATATAAGGTTTTTGTAGAATCGAGACGGTTTGACTATGGTTCCTGTACATGTTATTTAGGACTAAATGGAACATTGTGTAAACATATGATTGCTCTAGCAATCTATGCAGCAAAGGATGGTAAGCCATTAACTGAAGAGGATAAAAAAATCGTTCAAAATCCTACTTGCAGTGGTCAATTAGGAAATCTTGATGACAAAATTTTATCCTCTACAAAAAAATTAATAACTGAAGCTTTACGTTATATTAAACCATATACTGGTCCTTCCCGCACATGGTTTGCCTATCAAAACTCACTATCAGAGGGTTGCAATCGTTTATCAGCTATAGTATCAAAACTTCCAGTTAGCATCCAAACTGCTGAATTGATGATAGATTTACTATTAAGATTGGATAGGAAACTGAGTATGGGAGGAGTGGATGATTCAGATGGTACCGTGGGTGGTTTTATAGAAGAAACGGTGGATGCATTGCAACAGTTTGCTAAGCTCGATCCACGTTGCATTAAAAGCTTTAATACTCTCAAAAACAGAGATACAAGTTTTGGTTGGGAAAAACCGTTACTAACTATTACGTTTCCTGATATTGCAGTCTAAGATTTTCCAGCCAGGCTAGTGTAAGTACGAACTGTTTATATGTCGGGGAGCAAATTAGTCTCAGAATCGAACTTCTGATATACTCATATTATGAATAAAACCTTAAGAGTCATTTCTATTGGATTTGTTTTCTTGGTTATTATTGCATTTTTCCTATATCAAAAATCCTCTCAACAACAAGTTACGCAACAATCATCTGGAGAGAAGATTATTTCTGGCTCTTTTAATACAAGTAAGTTTAAAACTGATACACAATGGAAAAAAATACTGACTCCAACTCAATACAATATCTTACGTCTTGCAGGAACAGAAGTACCCTTTACAGGAAAATTAGAACATGAAAACAGAAATGGAACATATTATAGTGTTGGATGCAATGAACCAATTTTTAGATCAGAACAAAAGTATGATTCTAGTACGGGTTGGCCAAGCTTTTGGAATCCTATTAACAAAGATGCTTTAGTACTCCGAGAAGATAATAGTATTCCAGGAGATTCTCGCATTGAGGTATTAGACGAATGCGGTAATCATCTAGGGCATGTGTTTGATGATGGACCGCAACCAACTGGAAAAAGATACTGCATGAACTCAGAAGCTATGTATTTTGTTCCAGATAAGTAATTTCTAACTCCTTCCACTCCTCGAGCCCAAGTTTTATCTAATTCGAATATCCTCCATTCCTCGGAGCTAAGAAGTATCCTCAGAACTTGCATTCTCTATGTAACAAGATTATAATACTGACCTGTATGCCTAAAGAAAAATACGATCCTCATGATCAAAACTACGTAGACGATGAGGGGAGAAGAAAACTTTTAATAATTGCTGGTATTGTTTTAGCAGTGCCTCCCGCAGTTGCTGCAACATATGAAATTATCACACGAGTTGCTCCTGATGCAATCCATTCTTTCCAGCCAAAAGAGAAAACTGCAACACCAGAGCAATGGTTTGATAAGCCTACACAAACAGAAACTCCAAGAGTTGAAAACGGTATCGCTTCATATATCCTTCCCGCCAAAACACTAGGTTGGGAAGTTTTTAGCTCAAGTGATTTAAGCTCTCCAGTAGTATTACATATTGATTGCGAGACATCGGGAAATGATCATACAATCAACACTAATCTAGTAAAATCAAATATTGGAAGCAATCCTACGATTTCTGTAGAGATATACAAGCCAACTGGAAGTGCCATTGATTCATGGCATTCACTACTTTTGCAAAAGAAAAAAGACTTACTTGCAAAATTTGGCAATGGACGTGGAATAAAGGTTCTTGTATATGTCGAAAAAGGGACTGGCTATAATCCAAATATTTTTGATCACAATTATTCTACTATTGACAGTATTTCATAGTTCTTAACGTTTAGAATTTAATTTCAAAGAGTTAGCTAAAGTTGCTGTTTCCACTTTCTTGCTCCCTCCACCCCTACGGATTAAAAAGACTTCTTCTTTCTTTTTTCTCACATTTTTACCCCCTTTTTATTACAATCAACTGCCATTATTGAATGAATTGTATGAAAGGGGGTGAAAGAAATAAATGAATATTAAAAAAATTATAATTGGTGGAGCAGCTAGCGCATTATTGTTTGGAGTAGTTGCAATTTCTGCATTTGCAGCTCCAATTACGCCAAAAGTTCCTACTGCACCAGGACTAAATAAGATTATTTGCTTTGATGGAACAACTGATGGTGGTTTTGGAGGAGTCTGCACGCTCAATTCAAACGGAGCAAAAGGGACTGCAACTCTTGACAACACAGTTGCTGTTGGCTCAGCCGACTATGCGGGAGTATATATTAATACTACTACCATGACCGGTCAGACATTGGGTCAGATTACCCAACTTGGCTATAATTACAGTGGCAATATTGCTCCACAGCCAGGCAATCTTAGTTTGAATGTGCCGGTTGATACAACTGGGGATAATGTTAACGATACATATCTATTCGTTGACGCATTTTATTGCCCAGGTACAAATGGGAATGTAGATGTCATCAACGACACCAACTGCACGATTTATGTAGGCGGGATTACGCCCTATCCTAATTGGGCAGCTCTCGTTGCAGCACATCCAACATGGACAGTTGCTAGTACTGGAGACGCATTTACCGGTACTCTGCCATTTGTCATCGCAGAACGTGTGAATGCTTCAGAGCCACCAGCGCTCTGGACAGTCGGAAACATTACCCTTGGTAAGGGAGGGAAATAAACCTTTTCTTAACTAAGGCAAAAACAACCCAAAGGAGGACGCTCCCGCGGGTTGTTGTAGGAGAGTTCATTTGTTAATCCTGTATACTAAAGTAATGCAGAAGAATAGTTATGGTTTTACTCCCATATTATTAGTTCTCATAATTATCATTGTCGTTGTGGCAGTCGGCTTAGGAATATTTGTTGTCAAAAAAACTCACATCTTTGAGTCTGCCGCACAGAGAGCAGGGAGCGAATTGGCCGGTGGTAATTGCTCGGGCTCCGGACCGGTTGCTCTTAGCGTTTCGCCAATGAAAGCCGAAGATATCTCGAGTATTATTCCAATGGGTTGGATGGTCTTCCAACACGTTACACCAATTGACCACGAGTATTTTGCTCCATTAAATTGGGATTCGCCTCGAGACTCTTATGAAGTTAGGGCGCCGGCCGATGGATACATAACGCAAATTCAACACCGTACTTCTGATTACTCCTCCTTTACTCATGGCAAAGCAACTGATGAGTACAGAGTAATTATTGCCTATACCTGCACCTTTTTAAGTTATTTTGATCTTCTAACCAGTTTGAGCCCAGATATTCAATCTCAAGTTGGGACAAGACAGTATGCCAATGTAAACATTCCGGTCAAAGCAGGCCAGGTTATTGGAAAAATTGGTGGTCAAACCCTGGATTTTGCTGTGTGGGACACCACCAAAACGCTTCCCGGATTTCTTGTGCCAGATCACTATAAGGCAGAGCCGCATAAAATTCACACTGCTGACCCGCTTGATTATGCAACGCCCGAACTCAAAGCTTTGATGTTACGTCTTAATCCACGTAAAACAGAACCTATATCCGGCAAAATAGACTACGATAGAGACGGCACATTGGCGGGCAACTGGTTTTTGAAGGGTCAGGGTGGCTATGGAGATGTCGGCTCAAATAATCTTGATTATTGGAAAGGGCAATTTGCTTTTGCCCCAAATAATTTTGACCCAACACTTTGGGAAATTTCCAGCGGTGCCTGGGGAGAAAATGCCGGTCAGTTTGCAATAAGCCCCACGCAAATAAAGCCAGATAGTGTTGGTGTATCAAGCGGGCTAGTTAAGTACGAATTGTACCAAGTTCAATTACTAGCAAATGGTAAACAGATTAATAGTGAGCGGACAATAAATGGTAGGCAAACCGTAACTGCAAAAGCTGGAGGACAATCTATGGGATGTATGCTGGTTGCGCTTACCGCACAGCGTGAAATGAAGGCAGAAGGTTTCCCCGGGCAATCTTGCGAAAATTTGAACAGCTTTGATAATAACGCTAAAATCTACGAAAGATAACTAATATACTCGTGTTACTCAATCTGTAATTTCTTTATTTCCATCCACCTCTTTTTCAATTCTCCGAAGGGATGCACCGTCCTGGTGCGTCTCAGTATATCGTAAATCCTGAAATCCTTGTAAAACTTCGGCAGAATCTATCGATATAATGAGTCTAGGCCTGAGGAGTTCAGGGTAGCCTCACAATAGCATATTGGGGGTCTCCAGGAAGTTCACGTGTAAAACTTGCTTTTACATTTAATTCTGGGAAATTTACCCATGGATTCATCCATTTCTTCCTTTTTCTGCAAAGGTAATGTCCGCTGGGATATTTTTTGGACTTTTTAATAAATACAATTGTATTTGGTTTATCAATTATTTCACTTGTTTTATTTTTTATGTGCACCCATTCAAAGCTTAAGCCTGTCTTTTTTAATGCATTAACTATCTCTTTGCAGTAAAATCCTTGATAGCTTGCTTTATTCTCGCCATCTTCAAATAATAACAAAGCCTCCTGGTAGCTAATATTTGACATGAATGCAACGCACGCAACAGCGCATCCCAGAAAATGTTCTTGCTTAATAGGTCTCATAATGTAGACATTGTAGAATTTATATTTTTATTAACAAGAGGTAAAATGGATCCAAATATCCTCTATTCCACGGAGCCACGAATCATTCGCTTCATTCAGGTTCATCGCTTTGCAAGTGAATGGTAAGGAAGAGATGTACCGAAGTGACTTGTCACGACTGGTATGTCTCAAACACCTAAACGTTCTTATTATAACCTGTCTAATGGCAGGTTTTTATGTTTGATAATATACGTTTTCTAAAACTTGACTCCGGGCCTTTATTATAAACTTATTCCTCATTGACATGTGAATTGTTCACACTTACTATAACAGTGTACTTTATGAAAAACCTTTTAAAGTCTTTTTCAGTCTTCTTTATTGCAACTTTTCTTTTTCTTGGTTTTAGTCAAATTACCTTTGCTTCTTCTAGTTGGACAGCAACAGGAAGTCTTCTCCAGATTCCCCGCACTTCCTTTAGCGCAGTAACCTTACCAAGCGGAAAAGTGCTTATCGCATGCGGAAGGGATGCTTTTGGAAATCGTTTAAGAGACAGCGAATTATACGATCCTGCTACAGGTATATGGTCAGAGACAGGTACTCTCAATACAGCAAGAGAATCCTGCGACATGACACTATTGTCCGATGGCACAGTTCTTGCTACTGGGGGGACTGAATTACAGAATGCAGAAACATATGATCCAAATACAGGTATTTGGACCCCAACTGCCAATACAATGAATGCACCCTATTCGAATTCAATAGAAGTGCTTTTGCCAAATGGAAAAGTATTTATTGCTGGAGGTCATAGTACTGGCACCAGCACTGATATCTACAATCCTGCGACAAGAACATTTAGTGATGGTCCTACAATGTCAACAATGCGCGAACTTCCCGCAGGAGTGTTACTCCCAGATGGAAGGGTGCTTGTCACTGGTGGAAGTGATTTTATTACAACATTTACATTAACAGAGATATATAACCCAACAACCAACACTTTTAGCTCGGCTGCCCCTATGAATGTTGGGCGTATTGATCCTGGTGCCATATTGCTGCCAAGCGGAAAGGTACTCGTTGCAGGGGGCTATGGTACACCCACTGGTATAACAGCAACGGCTGAGCTTTACGATCCATCGACTGATTCATGGACTTTAACGGGAAGTATGTTGGCTGCATGGGGTGGAACTCATAATGACAAAGGCATGCATGTGCTTCCAAATGGGCATGTTATCATTGATAATGACTCCCCGGCAAGCGAAGAGTATGATCCAGCAAGCGGAACTTGGGGTACGTTAACGAATATGGTCCAAACCCACTGCAACGGTGCCGGTGCATTATTGGCCGATGGAAGAGTATTAATGATAGGAGGATTTCATTCAGCAAGCAATGACTGTTCATCAGCAGATAATGTACTTGATGCAGCTGAAGTGTATAGTCCAAACGCAATTACCCTAACCCCTTCTCCCACACCCACTCCAACTCCAACTCCTACTCCAACTCCGACACCTACTTCCACTCCTACTCCAATTTCCAATACTTGGACTGTTAATCCACAACCGGTACTTCAACCGGGTGATCCAGGGTCGTGGGATAGTTCGACAGTAGAAATTAACGGGTCCGCAGTCTTATTGCAAAACGGAATCTATAAAATGTGGTATTACGGTGACAGTGCAAGTACTGCAGGTATAGGATATGCAACGTCTACAGATGGCATAAATTGGACAAAATACGCCAATAACCCGGTGCTTAGTGCGCCAGCCGGGTTGCGACTCGCTGGTATGGATACTGTTGTATATAAAGACAGTCAATATAAATTGTGGTTCAACGCATACGACACCACTACTGGCATGCTAAACAAAGTTGCCTATGCAACTTCCTCAGATGGTATTACCTGGACAACACCGATTGTTGTTATGACAACCGGTGATCAAGGCTTTGATTCCTCTCATACAGATGGTGCTGACGTAAGCTTTATCAACAACCAATATATTATGTACTATACTGGCAATAATGGTGTGACGACTACTATTGGTTTTGCAACTTCTCCAGATGGTGTTAATTGGACCAAGTATGCCAATAACCCGGTATTAACGGCAGTTTCTCCAGAATCAAATGGCGTAGCGCACCCTGATGTTGTCTATCAAAATGGTCTATATACCATATTTTACGAGTCCAATTTTCCAGGGGGAACAATTAATGTTGCCACATCTTCCGATGGGATTACGTGGACAAGATTAGCGGGCAATCCTATTATTACTAATTCACCAGGGTATCAACAGGTAGGAAATCCAACAGCATTAATTGGACAAAATGGTATGGCACAACTCTGGTTTGATCAAATTAATAGCACAACAGGACATCAAGTAGTGTGGTATGCAACAAATGGTAGCCTGCCGACTCCAACACCTACCCCCACTCCAACACAAACCGTTGGTAGTTGGTCACCAACAGGAAGTTTGGTCCAGAGTCCCCGAACAGCAGCTTCTGCAGTAACATTGCAAAATGGCAAAGTGCTTATTGCAGGAGGAAATAATGCAGGAGGTACTCCAATCACAGATGCAGAGTTGTACGATCCGGCTACAGGTACATGGTCAGAGACAGGAAGTATGACTTCAGCAAGAGAAACCTATACCTTGACAGTATTGCCCGATGGGACAGTACTTGCTGTTGGAGGATTTGGATTAACTAGTGCAGAAACCTACGACCCAAGTACCGGCGTATGGACTCCAACAAGTAATACACCCAACGCATCCTATTGGAGCTCCACTGCAACGCTATTACCCGATGGAAAAGTACTTATTGCTGGGGGTCACGACTCTAATACGAGTACCGCTATTTACGATCCGACAACAAGGACATTTAGTAATGGTCCTTCAATGTCTACTATGCGAGAGCTTCCTGCAGCAGTCCGTCTTCAAGATGGAAGAGTGCTTATAACAGGTGGAGATAACTTTGTTACAACATTCACATCAGCCGAAATATATAACCCGACAACCAATACCTTTAGTCCGGCTGCCGATATGCATGTTCCACGTATTATTCCAGGTGGCACATTATTGCCTAACGGTAAAGTACTCATTGCTGGGGGTTATGGCTCGCCAGGCATAACAGCAACGGCCGAGATTTACGATCCTTCTACAAATACATGGACTTTAACGGGAAGTATGCATGAGGCACGAACTGGAGGACGTAATGGTATGAGTATGTATTTGCTTCCGAATGGACATGTGCTTGCTGATGTAAGCTTCAACACTACTCCAACGAGTGAAGAATATGATCCAGCAAGTGGAGTATGGCAAACACCAGTTAATTTAATTCAGACACAAATTGATGGTGCTGACGCATTGCTACATGATGGGAGAATGTTATTGGTGTCAGGATCGAGCGGAAGTTTTGTGACTGCAGCAGCTGAAATATATACTCTAAATGCTGTTACGCCTACATCAACACCAACCCCTACTCCTACTCCAATTCCAAATCAATCTCCTGTAGTCAATCCACTTTCTAATGCTACTATCAACGAAGCAGATACTTACTCTTATTCTGGATCCTTCACAGATCCTGATTCTACCTCTTGGACTGCTACAGTAGACTATGGAGATGGTAGTGGTATTCAACCACTCCATCTCAATTCTGATAAAACCTTTAATCTCTCCCACGTCTACAAAGATGAAGGATCATATACAGTGACTGTGGCAGTTGCAGACAATCAAGGAGCATCTTCAGCAGTAAACGCAACAATTACAGTCAAGAATGCTCCCCTTACTGTTAATCCAATCAGTGTTTCTCAATCAGTTTTACAAGTAAATACACAAATCTCAGCAACAGCAACATTTACAGATCCTGGCGCTTTAGATACACATCCTACAGCAGTTTGGGATTGGGGAGATGGAACAACCACAGTAACACCAGACGATAGCACGAAGACAGTTTCAGGGACTCATACATATGCGGCAGCTGGAGTCTATTCAATCAACATAATTGTTACAGATGATGATGGCCTTAATGAGTCACCAACTTCTCCATTTCAATACGTCTCAGTCTATAACCCAACCTCTCAAGGAATATTCTCAGCAGGAAGTAAATATACTTCTCCTGCAGGTGCTTATGCACAAAATACAAGTTTGACTGGGGATGTAAAGTTTGGTCTAAGCTATAAATATCAGGGGACTATGCCTGTTGGCGATAAACAATTTACCATGAACTTTAAAGCTGCTAATCTTACCTTTAATGCAACAACAGTTTCATCTCTTGTTATATCCAACGGGGTAGGGACGCTAACTGGTACAGGAACCATAAATAATGGATCAATAGCGTATAATTTCCTCGTTACTGGAAGCGAAGCAAATAACACCATCCGTATTCAAATAACAGATCCATCAAATAATAACAATGTTATTTATGACACGCAACCAGGGCAAGGTAGTACTGCTGTTCCTATAACTTCTGTCTCAGGACACGTGCTTGCTCATTAAAGGAGTTTGTAATTTTTTAATTTCTCCCCATCTTTGCTCTAATTCCCAATATATCTCAAGTCCTAAATAATTGAGGTGAAATCTATAGCTGTAATAAGTCGAGGCTCGAGGGAGCTGATTTTTTCTAATTGACAGAAGCACCTCCAAATAGTATTATATCCCCAGGGGGAGGATATCCTTCGATAAACTCAGGATTAAAATATGGCATATAGACCAAAAGATACACAAGAACGAATACTTCATAGACTAAAAATAGCGAAAGGGCATCTCGAAAAAGTTATCAAAATGGTTGAGGATGATGTGTATTGTATTGATGTGCTTCAGCAACTCAATGCAGTGGAAAGTGGCTTGCAGGAAACAGGAAATGTTCTCCTTGAAAATCATCTTAAAACCTGTGCAATAGATGCAATCAAAGCAGGGAAAACTGATGAGGCAATTACAGAAATAATGACAGTATTTAAGAAAAATAAATAAATATGGATAAAATACTCGTTACTCTTTTTGGTGTTGGTGGTATTGCATTTACCTATTGGTTTTTCCTTATGAAGAAAGATAATATCGTAGAAGTTACAAACTCTGTAGATATTGTAGTTGACGGTGGGTATTCTCCGAGCACAATTTCAATTCCAAAAGGCAAAACTACCCAAATCACTTTCTTCAGAAAAGACCCAAGCAGCTGCTTAGATGAAGTAGTCGTTAGTGATTTTAATATACGAAAATATCTTCCACTCAATAAAAAAGTAAGTGTTTCTGTAAAACCAGACAAAGCAGGGACATACGAAATTGTTTGTGGCATGAATATGTTTCATGGGAAAATTATCGTGAAATAGTATGGCAAATATAAAGAAAACATTTTCAATTGAAGGAATGACATGTGCATCATGTGTTAGAGTGCTTGAAAGAGCATTAAAAAAAGTACCTGGAGTACAAGATGCAGCAGTTAACCTTGCTACTGAAAAAGCAACCGTTGTTTTTGACAAAGCCCATGTAGATGACAATCAGCTCTCTTCAGCTGTTGCTAATGTAGGATACAAAGCATTTCTTAATGAAGAAGCACGAACTGAGGAAGAAGAAAAAATAGCAAAGCAAAAAGAGCTTAAAGATTTACGAAATAAAGTTTTTGTTAGTCTTATTGCAGGAAGTTTGATTCTGTGGGGTAGCTTTCCAGGGTTAATGAAAACCTCACCAAGTATTCTTCAGAATTTCTTTGTACAACTTGCCCTTGCTCTTCCTGTACAGTTCTGGGCTGGCCTAGGTTTTTATAGAGCAAGTATTCCAGCGCTCAAGCATAGAACAGCAAATATGGATACTCTTGTTGCGCTCGGTACTACTGTTGCCTTTGTCTACTCTGCTGTTGTAATACTCTTTCCACAATTGGTGAGGCAAGCTGGGATAGAACCAATGCCTTACTTTGACGTTGCAACAATTGTCATTGGTCTTATTCTTCTTGGACGTTATTTTGAAGCAAGAGCAAAAGGACAAACCAGTGAAGCAATTAAAAAACTCATAGGTCTTCAGGCAAAAACTGCAAGAGTAATCAGAGATGGGAAAGAAATAGATATTCCACTAGAGGAAGTACAAGTGGGAGACCAAATTCGTGTTCGACCTGGCGAAAAGATACCAGTTGATGGTGTACTTTTGAGTGGAGAATCTTCTGTTGATGAGTCAATGATTACAGGAGAAAGTATTCCAGTTGAGAAAAGCAAAGGAGATGCAGTTGTTGGTGCAACCATGAATAAATCAGGAACATTTACTTATAGAGCAACCAAGGTAGGACAAGATACCATGCTTGCTCAAATTGTGAAGTTAGTGCAGGAAGCACAAGGAAGCAAAGCACCAATTCAACGACTTGCTGATGTCCTGTCTTCGTACTTTGTCCCAATTGTTATTATGCTTGCCCTTGCAACTTTTGTTATATGGTATGTATTTGCTGGCTCACTCCTACTTGCTCTTTTAAGCACTGTTGCTGTTCTTATTATTGCCTGTCCTTGTGCAATGGGACTTGCTACGCCAACAGCAATCATGGTTGGTACTGGTGAAGGTGCTCAAAATGGTATACTCATTCGTGATGCTCAAAGTTTGGAAATTGCTCAAAAAATAAATACAGTCATTTTTGATAAAACAGGAACAATTACACAAGGAAAACCAATTGTTACAAATTTTCTTTTGATGGAAGGAATAGAGAATGTTAGGCAAGAACTACATTGGAAATTACCAAAGGAAGTAAGTCTAAAAACATATATTCTTAGTCTTCTTACTTCTCTGGAAAAAGGATCAGAGCATGCTTTATCCGAAGCTGTGGTTAATTATGGAATAAGTCAAAAATCAAAAGAATATCCTGTTGAGAAGTTTCAAGCAATAAGTGGACAAGGAATTAGTGGAATTGTGGATGGGAAAAGAGTAGTAATGGGGACACAAAAGTTTATGGAAAGGAGCCATGTGTTTCGTTGTGCAGGATTAGATGAAAAAGCAGAGCAATTAACGAGCGAAGCAAAGACACTTGCATTTGTTGGCATTGATGGGAAAAATGTGGCACTTCTGGCAATCTCAGATACAATTAAGGATTCTGCAAAAACAGGAATAGCAGAACTTAAAAAGTTACATATAGAAACGGTTTTACTTACTGGGGACAATAAAAAAACAGCAGATGCAATAGCAAAACAAGTTGGCATTGATACTGTTATTGCAGAAGTGATGCCTTCGGAAAAAGAAGAAGTAGTGAGAGATTTTCAAAGAAAGGGAAAAACTGTTGCAATGGTTGGAGATGGAATCAATGACGCACCTGCTTTAGCAGCAGCAGATATTGGTATTGCTATGGGAACAGGAACAGATGTCGCAATTGAAGCAGCAGATATAACATTGGTAAACAAAAATCTTGCGTCTGTCGCATCGGCAATTCAACTTTCAAAGAAAACAATGGGAGTAATTAGACAAAACCTCTTCTGGGCATTTGGGTACAATGTTATTCTCATTCCAGTTGCAATGGGAGTCTTATATCCCTTCTTTCATGTACTTCTTAATCCAATCTTTGCCTCAGCAGCAATGGCGATGAGTTCTATCTCTGTTGTATCTAATTCATTGCGATTAAGAGGAATAAAACTGGGCAAAGTATAGTAAAATAACTTTATGGGTAACACTAATTTATTAGCAATTTTCTTAACAGGACTTATTACAGGAGGACTCACATGTATGGCTGTGCAAGGAGGGCTTTTGGCAGCAACCCTTGCTCAAAGGGAAGAAGAAAAATTGCAGGAGAAAGCGAAAGGAGGTAGCGCCCTACCTATTCTTGCTTTCTTACTAGCAAAGCTTGTTGCTTACACTGCACTTGGTGCATTACTTGGTCTTCTTGGTTCATTCTTTCAATTGTCTGTTCAAACAAGAGTTATCCTGCAAATTGCAGTGGCAGTCTTCATGATTGGGACAGCTCTTAACATTTTGAATGCTCACCCAATTTTTCGCTACTTTGTTATTCAACCTCCCAAGTTTTTGACAAGGTTAGTCAGGAGGCAATCAAAGAGTCAGGCAATGTTTGCCCCAGCTCTCCTTGGTGCATTCACGGTCTTCATTCCTTGTGGGACAACGCAAGCCATGATGGCGCTTGCAGTTGCATCTGGTAAGCCTCTCTTTGGTGGAGCAATTCTATTTGCTTTTATTTTAGGTACTTCTCCTGTATTTTTCATTCTTGGATACTTTGCAACAAAACTAGGGGATATGTTTCAAGAAAGCTTTATGAAACTTGCAGCTGTTGCCATTATTCTTCTGGCAGTATTTAACATAAACAATGCAATTTCTCTAAGTGGAAGCAGCTGGACGCCAGGGAGTGTTATTGGAGATGCAGCTAGAGGATTTTGGTGTACGGTAAGCTGGTGTGGAAGAGATGGATTTGGAGGCAATGGCGGAGGACAAGCAGGTAATCCTGTAAGTGCACAGACAATTATCATTAACTCACAAGGCTATAGTCCAAATGCCTTTACTGTTAAAGCAGGTAGTCAAGTTACCGTCCACTTAACTAATACAGATGGAAATGGGTGTCAACAAGGATTTACCATTCCCTCACTTGGTATTCAAAAAGTTGTTCCAGTAGGTAGTACAGGAGATATTGCTTTCACTGCGCCAAGCCAGCCAGGACAAATTCGATTTGTTTGCAGTATGGGAATGTTTAGTGGAACAATAACTGTTATTTAACTTATGGCAGATACAAAAGTAAAATTGAAAATTTCTGGTATGCACTGCACAAGCTGCGCAATGAATATAGACGGAGAGTTAGAGGATACAGAAGGAGTTAAAGAATCTACTACAAACTACGCAAAAGCACAGACAGAGGTGAAATTTGATCCAGGAAAAATTACTGAGAAGAAAGTTATCGAAATCATTAAGAAGGTTGGCTACGCAGCTATCAACGCTGAAATTAAACAATGAAGAAATACATTTCCCTCCTGAAGATTTCTTGAGTCTGTAAAAGAATAATATGAAAAAGATTTTAGTATTTGATGTTAACGAAACGCTTCTTGACCTAAAATCCCTAGATCCTCTATTCGAGAAGATATTTGGTGATTCTTTGGTAAGACAGCAATGGTTTGGTCAATTTATTCATAATGCTTTTCTTACTATTATTACAGACTCCTATCAGCCATTTGGAAAAATCGGCATGGCCGCTCTTGAAATGGTTGCCCAAAGAAATGGAATAACACTTCTAGAAGAAGATAAAGTAAGTATTGCAAATGGAATCAAACATTTATCTCCTCATTTGGAAGTACCTGAGGCTCTTATGCGTTTAAAAACAGAAGGTTTTTGTTTGGTTACATTGACAAATTCAACAGAAGAAGTGGTGAATGCACAAATAGAAAATGCTGGACTTAAAAACTATTTTGAAAAGGTTTTCTCTGCAGATTCAGTTAAAAAATTAAAACCCGCAAAAGAGCCATATGAATTTGTTGCAAAGCAACTAAATGTAGCAACTAAAGATTTGATGCTTATTGCGGCTCATGCGTGGGATATTGCTGGGGCATTAAAAGCAGGTTGCAGTGCTGCCTTCATAGCGAGAACAGGTTTGGTATTAAATCCTTTAGTTTCTCAACCACATATTGTTGGTCAAGATCTTGGTGAAGTTGCTGATAAAATAATCAAATCAAGCTAATTAGTAAGTTAATAAACTCTTCCCACCTTTGCCTCAATTCGCTAATATAGCGTAAGTACTGAAATCCTTCGGCTGGTCATTTGACCGTGAGCCTGTCGAATCGGCTCGGAACAAAGAAGATCGTTTGCAATTTTGTTAATTTATGTATAATGGAAGTAATGAATAAAATATTAAAATGGGTTGTGGGCATACTTGTTGCTGTAGTCTCTTTTGCAGCGACCCCAAATGGTCCTCTTGGGGGATTTTGGCGGCCAGGTAGTATGACACCTACCCCAACCAGTCTTCAGTTACCTTTTTTTATGCTTCTCAATGTCTTTGAATCTGTGACATTTGCTCTGGCTGTTGTTGTATTGCTCTTTTATTTTCCTAAAAAAGCTCTTGCGCCATTAAGTCTTACTCAGACAAGGGGAGCATTTATCGCTATCCTTTGGGTTTTGGGGAATTGGTGGGTACATGATTCTTTGCACTTGCATAATGGTATGAATCTGCAAGGGCTCCTTTATATAGAATATGGATTTCATGTTACCATGATGATTGCTGCAGCATACCTACTTTGGGTTGCTAACAAAATGTGGAAATCCAAAAAATAAACCTTCCGGTCTCTAGAAAATGCATCCGAAGCGTCTGAATATCGCGGAGCAAAGAAACCCCCTCGGTTTTATAAGGATAAACCACCTCTCGGAGCAAAAAATCTAGCCTCATCAACATTTAATTTGATATAATTTCTCCATGAAACACGTTGCATTGATAAGAGGAATAGGACCTGAAAATCCCAATATGCATGGGAACAAATTGAAAGAGTTTTTTGAAAAACTTGGTTTTAAAAATGTTAAACCCATAATTTCTAGCGGAAATGTAATATTTGAAAGTGACCAAGTAAATAAAAATTCATTGGAAAGTCTTATTGAAGAAAATCTTCCAAAGATGCTTGGATTTAGCAGGATTACAATTGTGAGAAATTACAATGAACTCCAGAAAATATTTAATTCTGACCCATTTAAAGGAGTTGAGGATACTTCAACTTCAAGACTACATGTCACTTTTTTAAAAACAGGTGGAGAAGTTTTTAGCGTTATAGACACAGTTACTATTGGAACAACGAAGATTATGTCTGTTCTTGAGAAAAAGTATGGTAAAAACATCACCACGAGAACTTGGAAAACTATCGGAAGGATTATAAAAAATATGGAAAATGAATAAAACACTCCACCCCATTCGACTGCGCTCAAAATAAAAACCCCAAGCTCAATTGACATCATTGAATTATGCACTTAGGTTGGAAAAGTAGTATAATCTCTCGATGAGCAATGCGTTTGAGGGGTTACCAGATCTTACTAAAGAACAAGTAGCACAGCTGGGTGATGAAAAACTTCGGTCGATTAGACGACTCCTCGATCCCAACCATTCCTATTCAGAGATACAACCTCTACAATGGAAAACAGGCGCATTTACAATACCTGGTACTATCTGTATTCCTATAGCCTCACAAAAGACAAGATACATGAGAAACTGGGGATTATTATATGTTGCGTCAAGACCTTTATTTACAAGGGAGAGGGAAAGAAGCAGATGATATTATTTATAAAGCACTTGGACGTCCATCCGCTTCTCGAAGATTAAAACAGGATAAGTCATAACACAAGTTTATAAAGTAGAAGGTGGCGGTCATAGCCACAACATGCGACGACATTCTGGATTGGAGTTTTGGGCGTTTTGAAAGCTATTATTTGGCCAGCAATGCTTATATACCGACTGCTTGGGTTTCTGAAAATGTAGAGTCTCTTCAGACGTTTACTTATCTACACATTTCTAGTAAATTGTGGTAGTATGCACAGAATATGGCAAAGGAGTTACGAGATCTTCGTGGTAGTTTAGAAGATGCGTTAAGAAAACGTCCCGATCTTGCGCAGAGATTGGGTGAGTTGGCAGACGATTTCCAGGCTGCAGGAATCATGAGTAGAGGAGAGGCGCGTGGGGAGTTACTATCAGCTGAAAAAGTACAACAATATATTAGTATTCAAGAAGGAATAATAAATTTTTTTCTTGCAGCTGGGCAAAAAGCTGGGGGGCAACCTATTGATATAACCAGTCCAGAGCAAGAAGAAGCTTTTCATCAGGCAATACGTCCTCTGTTGGTTGAAGATATGCCATTAAACTATTTACTTGTTCGTGCTACTGCGAGCGATATCAAACATTTACTTCCTGTAGTCGATTCAAAAGTAAGACAAAAGCTTACTCAAATGGCAGACCAAATACCTTTAAAGGTAAAACAACAATACAATAGTACTGTTTCAAATTTATTGAGATATAATCAATTAGGCATTGTAAGTCTTCGTAATCTTTGGAATCACATGGATGAGATAGCAGAAGTACGCAATCTTGGCCAAACGCGAGCGAATTTTATACTAGTAGTACTCAGAAGACCAGAGTAATCGTGGATTTTCTAGTCTGTATTATCTATATTTAGGAATATGGTACCTATCATAAGTATATCAACAAGTATTGGAATCCATACCTCTCCAATCCAAGGTTGAGGAATGAGAAAAAGAACGTCTTTTGTTGTGAGGTTTTGTGGCCAATGCACAGTAACATACAGAAAGACATAATAGAAGAGATCCCAAGCAGCAAATGCTAAGAAAAACACAGCAATTTTTTCTTTCAAACGCTTTGCTGCGACGCATGCAATCATGAGAAGCATAAGCATAGTCCCTACTTCTCTTATAATTTCAACAGTCAAAAGGCTCATGGGGAGTTTTGCTGTAAGCGCTTGTTGATTGTAAAAAATTTCAATAGCCTGTCTTTGTACATCGGCAAGAGTACCCTCAAAACCAGGAAGTAGTCCTGTCGCAGCTCGAAGATATATAACAACCGCACTCTCAATAAATCCAAATCCAATTCCAAAAAGTACAACATACACCAATTGTGTAATTTTTATATGTAATTTGTTTCTTCTTAAGTAAAACCATAAGACAATGGGGACAAGTATGAGAAGATTTACCCAAAAAGGGGAAGCAAAATGATTCATGCTCTCTCTAGGATAGAAGAAATTTATGCAGCAGTCAAAGTAGGTCTAAAGAAAGCCTGGCCTAGAAGCCACCAGAAGGCTAGAAGGGTTACGATACTCGTCGGATTAAATGACAGGGTTACTAAAAGTCCAAGCAAAAGCCCAATGTATTGTACTGCATGTTTTTCAACAAGAAGTCGAAGTGACATATAGAGAAGACAGACAAAAAGTGTCATGCCGACAAACCCTCCTTGTATCCAGAAGTCAAGAAAAATATTGTGACTACTATCAACATAATAGCCTTGGAGTCTATTGAATAATTTTTTATCATATTGTGTCAGAGCAATCTCGGTATTTCCAAATCCCCAGCCAGTAATCGGATGCTCATATCCTGCGATAAGAGCAGTTGACCAAATTTCGCTTCGATTTTCATATACTGTCTGTGTTTGGAAAAATGGTAGGAAAAGACTCGCAAAAAAAAGAATAAGACCAACAATCGTAGCTTTTGGAATTGAGATATGCAAAAAAGCATAGAGACAAAAAAATATACACTCAAGCGCAAATGCTATCAGCCCGGAGCGTGAGCCACTCATGAGGATAATCAGAAAAATAAGCACAGTAGCTATTGAAAGAAGAATTTTTGATTGTTTGTCTTTGTAATTTTGAAATACAACAAAAGGCCAAAGGAAAACAACAAACGATGCAAGCGCATTTGGTTCGCCTAGGGTCCCTACTGCTCGTGCATTCAAGGTTACAGTAATACTTATGCTTGCGAGAAATTCTATCCCAATAAGAAAGGTCAAAATCCAAAGTGGAATACGCGTAAAAGAAGACATCGACGAGAAATAGGAAAATAACAGAAGTAACCACAGGAGCAAAACTCCTTGTTGTCGAAATTGATTGCCAAGAATGGTAAGGGACGTTGGGTGAAATAAAAGATGAGATAACGACAAAAGAAAAAACATGCCAAAAAGTATAGATGGTATTTTGTAGTGAAATATTTTTTTTGGATCACTATGCAAGGCGCCAAGTATAGAGATGATGATAATACTTATTTCTGCAAGGTATATTTTTGGTGTTTCAAAATATGATGGATGAATTGGAAAAACTAAAAATGGTAGAAAAAAAAGAAGAAATGTGACAATCAGAGATATGATCATGGTCTTATGTATAGTTTATAAAGAAAATTTTGGGAAAAGAAGTCCTTGAAAATTAGCATGAGAAGTCTTGTTGGGATGAATAGTCACGACATGAAATGGTGGCACGAAAAATGTGTGCTTACCATCGCTCACACTTACTGTATACAAACCAGGAGTTAGATCAAAGAAATACATGCCATCGGCATCTGTGGTCGTTTGGTATTTTTGGCTAGGATGAAAGAAATTTTTAACTGTTACGATAACATTCTCAGCATCAAAGAAGCGATGCATACCTCCCCAAAGTCGTCCTAACTGATGATAGGTCACCTCTCCTGTTAAATCAAAAAATGATACCGGAGAGGTAATAGGACTAGTGAGAGGACTTGTTATAAGTTCTTCATGCTCGTGTTCTTTTGCGTTAACACGGGTACCTTGCAAGAAGACGGGAATAATAAGAAGCGAAATAAGAAAAGCTACAACAATTCTTCTGGACATTATATACATATAGACATACTATAAGTGGCTTGTCAAGTATCATTATGGGTTACTTATGAACTTGACATTCTTATAAGATATTTTATATACTCTTATTATGTCGAAAGAATCCAATACTGGAATGTCATCGTATCCTTCTGAATCCCCAGGTGAAAGAATGAAGAGAGCAGAAGTTGCAAAAGAGTTGGAAGCAACTATGGGCGGCGTTATGACAATTCTCGCGCTAAGCGCACTTGCCACGGGACAATTAGGAGTAGCTATTCCTGCTGGTATAATCGCTACTTTATTCTTTAACAGAGCAAGACAAAATAGCCGTAAGCTATCTAATATAGAAAATGGGGGTTATCAGGAAGTAAGAGGATTGAGAAGAATAATAAAGCCGTAATGTGCAGGGTGCTTACATGAGGTTAATCCTTAATATCCTTGCGTGTTACTGTTAGGTATGCCACAAAGCAAATAATGAGAATGGTAAGAATGAGACTTACCCATCCTGTACCTACCCCAAGTCCACCAAAAACACGGGATCTGCCTATCCAATCTGCAAAAGATGCACCAAGCGGTCTGGTTAGGATATACGCGAGCCAGAAAGCCGAAATCTCACTAAGCCCCAATTTCCAGTATCCAAAAGCAGGAAGAGCAATGAGGAGAGCAAAAAGTATACCCGAGGAGAAATAACCCAATCCGAGCGTTGTTGCAGTCATATCGCCTGCGGCTGTTCCAAGAGCGAAAGTAGCCATGACGCTCGCCCAATAAAATGCCTCACGCGTAGGAGTGTAAATACTATGGATAGACAAAGTTTTCTCCCGCATATACCACACGATAAAGGTGATACATAAGACAATCAAAAATAATATGGTTGAAATAAGATATGGAATGCCCAATCCAATATGCAATACATCGGCAGCCATTGTGCCAAATACGGCGACCATAACAACGCTAAGCCAATAAATCCACGCGATATATCGATGGACAAAGAATTGAAGCGCGAGCGCTCCTATCAGGCAGATGCCCCCAAGAGCCACAGCTATCATGGGATTTATCGTATGGACAAGATAATCCGAAGTTACTTCTCCCATTCCGGTAGTCAGTAATTTAATAATCCAGAAATAAATCGTAATTTCCGGAACTTTTCTCATTGTGTGTGCTGGGGATTTAATGATTGGTGGTAGATAGCTACTGCTTGTCTTCTAGTATGTGTTTCTCCATGTCTATTTAAATCGCTGAGAATATGAGTAATTGCCTCGCGTCGTTGTGCTCTTGCGGCTACGATCTTCCCTCTTTCTGTTGCAGACCGTGTCCTTCTCAAATGTGTTTCTATATCATCGGGTGTCGCCGGGCCAATAACTCGTCCATGCACAACCCCTTCCAATTGCGCAGGGTCAGCTTTTTCTAAAATAACCGGAAGGCCTTCGTTTGAAAACTTAAAATTCACCTGAGACATAGGGCGTATATTTGATTATAAGCCTGTTGGGTGGGACATACAAGAGAGGAGATGAAAGTATTTTTTAATACACTTCATTTAAAAATGGTCCAAGTCGTATTATTCCATGTTTTTCGTCTTTGTGTGCAGGTGTATTGTCTTGAGGAGTAACCTTTGTTGCTGGTGGAACAGGGAGGCCGTGTCCTCTTGCGACATCTCTTAAAAATTTATTGCCTGGAATTGGTCCGTTGCTCGTAGGTCCTTGAAATCGAAATCTCTCACCACTCATTTCTTGCACTATGAAGGATATAATTTCAAAAAACAAGCTAGTAAAATGAATTGTAGTGTGCTAATCTATAAATAGCCCCTTTATTTTTCTATTTTGGAATAAGACCCGACTGCTAAGGCGATTGCTGCAAAAAAGATAGCAAAATCTCGAAAAAGGATATCTACCTGTGAAAAGTTTGCCACAATAATTCCTAAGAGTGTTATACCGGCAAGCAAAGCAGCATACATTGTCTTCCATCCGCTAAGTATCCATATACTTAGAACCAATTGATACAGAGAAAATCCCATAAGGAGAAGTTGCGCTGGAAATAGAGTCCTGAGTATTTGTGGAATGTATCCAATCCAATTGGATGGCTGGAGTGTTGCAGCAATAGCTGCATACAGAAATACACTTGCAATACTTATTCGAAGGAGAAAAAACACAGCTTTTTCGTTAGACATACTTACTGGACAACTATCATTCCTGTCTCACTTGGGTTAAGGTGGTTATGATATCCGTAGGTACCTGCTTTCGGGAAGGATAAGGAAAGTGAGGCGCCATCTGAGAAACTCCCTAAATTAAGAGGTGGATAGTCTGTGTGCGTTGGGTGAGGATTTGAATTAACGGTTGCTGCTGTACCGCTTTTATTCGTCCAGGTAACAGTTTGCCCAACTTTAATGGTAAGTGTTGCCGGAGAGAAGCCGTTTGGAGTAAGCGTTACTGCATTTTGGTGTTGCATTGGTGAAAGAGAAGGAGTTGTTTGTGCGACAGTTGGACTTATGACTTGCTGGATTGCTGTAGGGGAAGGGGATTGGTATTGACCTGTTTGAGTATTGTTATAGCCTTTTTTGGCAAAAACAAAATAATACAAAAGACCATAGACAACAATAGCAATAATACCATACAAAACTATCCACTGCCAAAGAGGTCTTGTGCCATACCCAGCAACGTTTTTTTCTGTTTCCTCTTCCATATAAATATCATCTCACTTGAAAGCTACGAAGTCAATACTTCGTAGCTTAAGGTTAATGATTCGCAGTTTGCTGGTAACATGCAACATCATATTGGGAAATTGCGTGTGTACTTTGAGCATTTTGCGCTGATGGTGTTCCGTTACTTCCTGCATAGACAGTACCTGCGTAAGTGAAGCCAGGTGTTGAAAATCCATTTGGCTCTGCTGTTGCATTTCCCTGTCCGCATGTTTCGTTTGGAGCACCTGGTTGTCCTGTTCCTTGAGGATTTACCGCAGCAAACGCACTACCCACTACAAACAGTGTCATTGCAAGTCCTATGGAAGCACTCATTATTGTGTTTTTCATGTATTCACCTCCCCTCAGAGAGTACAGTATCATTCAAAGATCTACGTATTATATAAAATCTCTGTAAGAAGTTTGTATGAGCGTACAACACCAACCTTAAATATTACAATTTAGCTGACCTTACCCCACTTTTTGCTTCAAATCCCCCCGTCATTGCGAACAAAGTGAAGCAATCTCGTACCAATAGGAGGATTGCCACGTCGACCCGCTTTGCGGTTCTCCTCGCAATGACAAATACAAACTGGGGTAATCTCAGACAATATATGCCTTGACAGGAATATTCCTTATGTGGTATACATAGAGTATGCATACCTCAATGTTTCAAACACTCGCCCAGCCAAATCGTTTACAAATTGTTGAGCTGTTGTATAACAGTCCTCATACTGTGAATGAAATTTCATTACGACTTAAGTTAAATCAGCCTCAAACATCAAAACATCTACGGGTTTTGGCAGATGCCGGAATTGTAGACGTAACTCCTGTTGCAAATAAAAGAGTGTATGCACTCAAATCAAAACCATTTCAAGAATTAGACAGCTGGCTTGAGAAATATCGCTCATTGTGGAATGATCGATTTAATAGATTGGATACAATATTGGAGACAATGAAAAGGAGGTGAAAAATATGGGAGAATATAAAAAAGAATTAGTTATTACACGCATTTTTGATGCACCTCGCGAATTGGTTTGGAAAGCGTGGACAGACCCAGAAATGGTAAAAAAGTGGTGGGGTCCAAAATATTTTACCGCACCATCTATAAAAATAGATTTTAAAGTAGGAGGAAAATATATCTATTGCATGCGTGGTCCAAAAGGCTCGGAATGGGATCGCGATATGTATAGCGCAGGAATATATAAAGAGATTGTTCCAGTGAAAAAGCTTGTTGTGACAGACTTTTTTTCCGATGAACATGGCAATAAGATTCGTGCAACAGAAATGGGAATGAGTCCTGATATGCCAGATGAAATGGCTGTAGAAGTTTTGTTTGAAGATTTGGAAAATAATAAGACCAAGCTTTCTATTATATACACGTCAGATTCGGAGGAAATGTATAATGCTTTAGTTAAAAGTGGCATGCAAGAAGGTTGGGGTACGTCTTTGGATAAATTGGCAATGGAAGTGGAAAAGAAATAAACGTTGTTAACCAAGAGGACGTAATTCTTACAATTTTCTGATACATATTCTTGATTTGTGTGGTATGATAGGGACATGTTTAAAGATGTAAAAGCATTTAGTGGTTTCTCGGTTAAAGACCAAGATGAGGCAAAAAAGTTTTATGCTGATACGCTCGGGCTTGAAGTAGAAGATGGTCCAATGGGTTTACAATTAAAAATAGCCGGAGGAAATAGAATATTTATCTATCCAAAAGAAAACCACACACCAGCAACCTACACTATCCTCAATTTTTCAGTGGATGATATTGATACAGCAGTAGATGAGATGTTGCAAAAAGGTATCAGTATTGAGCACTATGAAGGTTTCCACCAAGATGAAAAAGGTATTGCTCGAGGATTATCAGCAGGAAAAGGGCCAGATATTGCTTGGTTTAAAGATCCTTCCGGAAATATTTTGTCGGTGTTGCAAGAGAAATAATATGGTAAATTTAAATTCTATTATGATTGGGACCTCACAGCCGAAGGTACTTGCGGATTTTTATGAGAAAATCCTTGGCAGATCTGCGGATATGGTTGAAGGAGATTGGCATGGGTGGAGTATTGGCAACTGCTTCTTATCCATTGGAGCACACTCGGAAGTGAAAGGTAAAGCAAAAGAGCCACAACGGGTGATATTTAATTTTGAAACAAAAGAAGTAAAAGAAGAATTTGAGAAAATGAAGAAAGCCGGCGCAACAGTCGTGAAAGAACCATATGAAATGGGCGGATCATGGATTGCAACACTTGCAGACCCAGATGGTAACTATTTCCAGCTCATGACTCCATGGGAAAATGAAAAGTAACTCTATGCGATCGTAGGCGCTTGCTTTTCTCTTATACATTTCTTGCATTATTCCTACATCGTACTAATGGATAAAGCGTATCTTTATACATATGCAAACGATTTCTCAGACCTATCCCCAACAATACGTGAAGAAAAACAATACTGAAGAAACAGTGAGGGAAGGGCCTCCGCAAAAGGTTTTTGAAAAAAAGAAAACAATTTTTCGATTCTATCAAGTTATTTGGTATGGGCTCTCTATTATTGAAGCGCTTTTGGGGTTTCGTGTTCTGTTTAAGGCATTAGGGGCAGATCCTTTTAGTGGTTTTGTGTCCTTTGTCTATGCAACAACTGACCCACTTGCCCTCCCCTTTCAAGGAATATTTAGAATAAGTGTTAGTGGGACCAATGTTATTGAATGGTCAACGCTTGTTGCGGCAGTAGTGTATCTTCTTATCGCCTATGGTTTGGTAGAATTTTTTCAGTTTATAAAACCAGTATCAAAAGAAGAGGTGGAAGAAAATGTGGACGAGACATGAGATGTATATCAGGCTTTTGCATTAAGAGACATCGCAATACACAAGACAATAATAGTAATCAGTGAAAAAACAAACATCTTACGCGCCCATGGTCTTGTGTCTTTTACCATAAATCCTTGTATTCCAAAGATAAGCCACAGAAGTCCAAGAAGTGCTGCCACAACAAAGTAGATATATCCAGTAAGCCCAAAAATACTCAGCGAAAGTGAAGCTACGAGAAATGCAAGAATATATAGCACTATATGTATTTTTGTGACAAAGATACCCTTTCTGACTGGCAAGACAGGGATTGATGCGTTTGTATAGTCTCCCAACCTATATAAGGCAATAGCATAAAAATGAGGCATTTGCCACGCGACAAGAATTAAAAAGAGTATAAATGCTCCGCTATCAAATCTATTACTCACCGCAGTGTATCCTCCAACAATTGGCATTGCACCAGAAATACTTCCAACGATTGTTCCGTATATGCTCCTGCGCTTAGATATGCTGTACAAGACCAGATAAAAAAACATTCCGACAAGCGCGACCCCAACAGTGAGAAGGTTGGTGTAGAGGATTAAAATTATGATGCCGACAAGCCCTAAGATAGTCGCGAAGAGAATTGCATTTCGTATGGGGACCAATTTCTTAACCAAGGCACGATTTTTTGTCCTTTCCATCTTGTCATCAATATCACGATCGATATAATTGTTAAAAACGCATGCTGATGCAATGACCAACGATATGCCAAGAAGTGTTGCCACAAACAATCCAAAATGAATATGTCCCTTTGAAGCAAGAAAAAATCCTGCAATAGTCGTTATTGCATTTCCATAAATAATCCCCGGCTTGGTAAGTTGGTAGTAGGTTTTGATTAGATTTGACATTGGAGGATCTATTTATGCATCCCTTCCTGATTGAGTATATAGGTATTCATGGCTTTTGGCGTCATATTATAATTTAAATGATTCATAATCCAGATAGAACCAAGTACGACAACAAGGATAATGGAAATAGTAGAGATAAAAATAACTAAATTCCATCTCGGACGAGCTTCTTTCAGCAGATGTAAGAAAAAAACGAGTTGGACAACAAGTTGTACGAGTGCAAGCACAACAACAAGCACAAGCAGTACGCTACTCGTTGCGAAGTGATTGGTGACACTAATATAGGCAACAAGGGTGAGAATAATTGATAGCAAAAAGCCAAGGACGTATGAAGCAAGTGTTTCATTATTTATTTTTCGTATTTTTATCATAGTACTCCCATCAAATATACTATTGTAAAGATAAAGATCCACACAATATCAAGAAAATGCCAAAATAAGCTCAGAAGCGTCAATTTTCTCACAATACTCTTTGTCAGACCATACCGTAAGACATACAGCAAAAGAAGTGCCATCCAGAAAAGACCGGAAGTAATATGCAAGCCGTGAGTACCCACAAGAGTAAAAAAAGACGATAAAAAAGCACTTCTTTGAAAAGTATTTCCATCGTGAAAAAGCCGGGTAAATTCAAAGAGTTCCATACCCAAAAAGCCAATTCCTAAAAGAAATGTTATCCCAAATAGCAGAACCACTTTTTTTGCCTCACCCATGTGTACAAACAGCATTGCCAGCCCACAGGTAAAACTACTGGTTAAAAGCAAGATAGTTTCGGTTAAGACAAAGGGTAAATTAAAAAGGTCTCGTCCCGAAGGAGCTCCAAACGTACTTCCATGAAGCACGGTATACGCTGCAAAAAGCGCAGCAAAGATGATAAGGTCGGTCATTAAATAGACCCAAAAGCCAAAAAGACTTTTATCTTCAGAGTGGTGATTGCTTGGTATGGTATTCATACGTTTATCGTGAATTCAAAAAATGGTTATTACTCGCTTCCAAGCGTTTTACTTCTTCAGCTGGCAATACATACTCTGCTTCTTCGTCAAATGTACGAAGAATAACACAAATAATTGCTCCAATAAGGCCAAGGACTGCAAGCCAGATAATATGCCATACTGCGGCAAACCCGATAAAAAAGATACATAAAGAAAGATAGATTCCCATAGCAGTATTTTTAGGGAGTACAATATCTTCATATTTCGTATGCTTGGATTTTGTTGGGGAGGATTTTATTTCCCAAAATGCATCACGAGAATGTACCTCTGGTATCACTGCGAAATTATAAAAAGGTGGCGGAGAAGCGGTTGCCCATTCAAGGGTTCTGCCGTTCCACGGATCACCAGTTGTGTCTCTGTTATGTTTGCGCTCTTTAATACTCACGATAATTTGTAGTACTTGAAAAAGTGTAGCACAGGCAATAAGAGTAACTCCTGCTGCCGCAACAATGAAGAGTGGTTGCCATGTAGGATCTGTATAGTGGTCAAGACGTCGTGTTGCTCCCATAAACCCTAAAATGTACAAAGGGACAAATGATGCGAAAAACCCGACAATCCAGCACCAAAATGCGTACCGGCCTATCTGCTCGTTTAATTTGAATCCTGTTACCTTAGGAAACCAATACGTAATTCCTGCAAAAATACCAAAGAGTGCGCCTCCGATAACCATCGTATGGAAGTGAGCAACTAAAAAAAGAGAGTTATGTAGTTGAAAATCTGCAGGAGGAGATGCCATTAACACTCCTGCCATACCGCCGAAGGTAAAGGTTGAAACAAAACCAAGAAACCAAAGCATTGGAGTGGTAAAGTGAATACGTCCCTTGTGCATCGTCGAAATCCAGTTAAATATTTGTACACCGGTAGGAATTGCGATAATCATGGTCATAATGCCAAAGAAAGCATTCACATCTGCGCCAGCACCCATGGTAAAGAAGTGATGGAGCCATACCGAAAGCGCCAAAAGCGTAATGCAAATTGCAGCAATTACAAGAGAAACATATCCGGAGAGACGCTTTTGACTAAATGTTGCGACAACTTCAGAATAAATGCCAAACGCAGGTAGCATAAGAATATAGACTTCAGGATGTCCCCACATCCAAATGAGATTTACATACATCATAGGATTTCCCCCGCCACTCGCAGTAAAAAAATGCATACCAAATATTCTATCCAGAGAAAGTAACGCAATCGTGGCAGTAAGCACGGGAAAAACACAAAGAATAAGCACCATGCTACAAAGGGATGTCCAGACAAAGAGTGGCATACGCATGAGTGTCATGCCGGGAGCACGCATTTTAAGAATTGTTACAAGAAAATTAATGCCTCCAAGAAGTGTACCAAGGCCCGATATTTGCAGACTCCAAATCCAATAATCAACTCCAGCGCCCGGGCTAAATTGAAGTTCTGAAAGTGGCGCAATCGCAAGCCATCCTGTTGCGGCAAATTCTCCTCCGATAACGAAAAATAAATTAACAAAGACTGCTCCCGCAACATATAACCAGAAGCCAAGCGTGTTGAGAAAGGGGAAAGCAAGATCCCGTGCTCCAATCTGAAGGGGAACAATCAAATTGATAAGTCCAAAAAGAAAACCCATGGTTACAAAAAACACCATAATATTGCCATGTGCGGTAAAGATTTGCTGAAAGTGGTCAGCAGACAAATATCCGTGAGATGCTCCAACTGAAAGTACTTGTTGTAGCCATATCATTCCTGCATCAAGTCCTCCGCGAAAGAGCATAAGGAAAGCAACAAAAATATACATGACCCCAATCTTCTTAGGATCTGTAGACGTGAGCCATTCTTTCCAAAGCCATGTCCAGCGTTTGAGTCGTGTGAGAAGCAGTACAACAGATGCACCCATGACCATAAGAGCAATTGTGCCTCCTATCGTAAACCATTCGTGCGGAATTGCGCTTGGAGTAAGTCTGCCAAATAAAAAATTATTCATACAATTATTTTATTTCATTTTCATGTCTTGTATAGCATTCATCTGTTGCATGGTCATGGTTGGACTTGGTGTCATATACCTCATGAGTATTGTATTATATAAATTCTCCTCTGTGGAAGCGTAGAATGCTACCGGATTATTTTCGCTTGGCGCAAGAAGCGTGTTGTACGCAGATGCGCTAAGAGGACTTTGAGATTTCTTTACAGAAAACACCCATGTATCAAAATTTGCTTGTGAGGATGCTCGTGCAACAAATCTCATCGAAGCAAATCCTGCGCCACTAATTTCTGCTGCCGAGCCAGCAAAATCTCCTGGGGTATCTGTCATGATATGGAGTTGCGTTTGCATGCCTGTCATTGCATATATTTGGCCACTTAACTGGGGAATCCAAAAAGAATTCATTGGTGCATCATCTGCCGTAAGCTCAAAAAGTATTGGTGTATGCACAGGAAATTGAATGAAATTTACCGTTGCAATATGCTGGGCGGGATATATGAATAACCACTTCCACTGTAATGCAATAACTTGTATAACCAGAGGTTTGATTGAGGATGCAAGTGGTTTGCGTGGATCGAGTTGGTGCGTCGCTTTCCACGTAACCAAAGATAAAATAAGAGCGGTTACTGAAAGAATTGTCCATAGGCTTAGTTGAAAGAATGTAGAATGGTTGGCAATAGGATCATAGTGTGCTTTGCTATTTGAAGCTCCAAGCCATAAAAAATGTAAGAAATAACGCTGGAATTGCAAGGAGAAACATCAGAGAAAGAGAAATAAATATGAGATTTCGCTCCTGAAGCGCAATGATTCCTTTTGGATTGAATACTGCGATGTCTCCTGCGTGGACTGAGTAGAATAAAAAAGATGTAACCAAAACGACAAAAAAACAAAGCACTAGGAAAAATGCAAATGTGTATTTTTTCATCGTATTTCCATAATATCACGCTTTCTTGTTATTCGCTGGGGGAGGGCGTTGTGCTTGTGGTAGGAGATGGTGTAGAAGTTTGTGTGGGGGTGGGACTGGGAGTGTCTGTAGGGATTGCAGTGGGACTGGGAGTAGGGGTAGGCCCCGATTGAGTCGGAGTAGGTGATGGTTGGGGAGTTAACGTAGGAGTGGGACTTGGGACGGGAGTATTTACTGCAGGAGTAGTCGGGGTAGGTGTTGCATTGGTTTCTGGGGTGGGGGTAAGGGTTGTTTGGAGCGTTGGTTGGTCTGGACCTTCTTGTCTTGTGCTTGCAGCCTGTACTGCTGCTTGGTTTGAATAATTACTTTGAGAATTACCGAATTGTAAAGGAGTATCTGTGGGAGCTGGGGACGAAGCGCTTTTTTGACCGGGTTTGAAAGCAAAAAATAGTATTCCCCCAAAAATAGACAAAACAAAAAGGACGAAGAATGCTATAGTAAGTTTTTGGTGAGAAGCATAAAAATTTACTTCCTGAATATCTTCACTTTTAGGGGAATCATTTTCCATGAATCATATTATAGCGTGACATTGCAAATTGCCCAAGTACCCTGTGGGTCAAGAAGTACAGAAGAATTTATTGGACAATACCATTCTCGTCGACCAAAACGCCGATATCATCTCCGCGGTTGTGATCGACTCCTGTTGTGTCATCAACAAGGGTCATTTCGATGAAATATAAGGTATATCCCTTTTTCAGGGTAAATTGTTGTTGTACGTCTTCAGCTTCATGAGGAATAAGCGTTACCTGTGTGGACCCATCTGCATTATTTACTGTTTTGACATTCCATCCGGTGAGTGCTTTTTTTGCATCATCAGGTAAGACACCGGTTACTGGAGCAATAAGATACGCTTTTTGAAAGAGTGGACTTTGTGCAAATTTCTGCCCTTTCATGACAAACATTGGCTCAGGGCGATTCGTAGGTTTTGCCATCATCATTTTGCTTGTTTGCCATGCATTACTCAAGGCAATTTTTTCATTTCTTTCTCTTAGGACAAAATATCCCTCACCAATAGAAAAAATGACTAAAAATACAATGACAGCAAATAAAATATTCTTATTCACGTTTGTCATTATAACATACCTATGCAAGAGTGCAATTAGAAAAAATAAAGACCTAGTATTTTCATACAAAATGTTTTACTATAATGGAAAATCAGTATGCGTATTTCCTCTGATGCTCACGAAAAAATGATGTCCCTGTACCAGCTTACGCAAGGCGTAACGCTTAGTGTAGATACGTTTGAGCACCTACATGTTATCCTTAAAGGCATTCATCCCAAACTTGATGAGAAGCTTGAAATATGCTCTGGTGCTCTTCGTACCTTACAAAAGATTCAAAGCGTAGATGTGATAACCCTTACAGCCGAAGGGCTTCCAGAAGACACAGAAGAAAAAAGAAAGCGAAAAAAAGCACTTATATTTTTCATTAGTTCTATAAAAAATCTGAAAAGTGAGATACAACGAATTGATGCAGAATTTGCGCAGGCAAATAAAAATGGTAATTCGGCAGATAGTCAGACAAGAGCATGGGGAAGAATTCTTGGATTTGCAAAAGGTCCATTTGGAATAGCTACGCTTATCGCGCTTTGTATTGTCGGATTTTTAGTATGGCAAAAAAATACTTCCTTAGTTTCAAAACGAACTGATTTGACCATGCAAGTTATTCTGTACAATGGAAAACAAATCCCTCTCACGCAATTGTATATTGGTCATGGAGCTGATTGTGATAGCCCTCACTACCACGCAGTTACTGGGAAAATTACAACACGAGACGGAGTAGTCATACCAGATCCGGAAAATTGTGGATATGGAAAAGTGAAGAATGTACAAGTAATGACCGTAACCATATCCCCAATCCCGTAGAATTTTTACTTCTTATATTCGTCTTTGACCTCGTTGCCAAATTTTTCAAGCAACTTCTTCACTTTTGGTGCAATAACCAAAGAGCAATATGGTGCATTTTGATTGGTATCGTAGTAATTTTGATGATACTGTTCAGCTGTAAAAAACTGATCAAATGGTTTAATTTCTGTAACAATAGGGTCCTTGTACATTTCCTCTTTTTCAACCTTCTCTTTTGAGGAGAGCGCTTTTTGTTTTTGCTCATCAGAATGATAAAAAATAACAGAACGGTATTGGGTACCTGTATCTGCTCCTTGTTGATTAAGAGTTGTTGGATTATGCGTTGCCCAAAAGACTTCTAGAAGTTGGTCATACAAAATAATTGTTGGGTCAAACTCAATTTGGACAGCTTCCGCGTAACCCGTGCTACCTGTGGAAACTTGTTCGTAGGATGGATTTTCTCCCTGCCCACCAGCATAACCGGAGGTAACAGATACTACTCCTTTGAGTCTTTTGAAAATTGCCTCGGTACACCAAAAACATCCACCGGCAAAAGTGGCGGTTTGGAGATTCATTCCTTTTTGACTAGGACTGTCCATAGGACTAGTATAGCAGGAATTATGAATTATGAATTAGGCAGTAAGGGGTGACGCGAGTTAAGGGATCCCGCTGACGCGCAGTTCTTTAGACGAAGTCGCAGAACGAGCATCTGTGGGAAAAACGAGCGGCAGGACCCGAAAAAAAGTATATTTAGAAGCCAAATTGGTGGGCAAATCTATCTGCTTCTTTTTCTTGCTTTGCAATTTCTTGTCGTGTTTGGTGATACCCAATAGCATTTCTATGCTTGAGAATAATATGTCCGATTTCATGAGCAATAGTAAAGTAAATTTGCCGATCATCCTGCTCAAATAAGTCATCACTTAAAAAAATCAGATGTTTGTCTTTGAGGTCGTTACCGGTAAATGCATAGGCCCAGGCGTCTGGCAACGATCCCATAAACCAACACGTACGCGTGATAAAGTCTGTAATTTCATCGGGAAAAAAAGTCAGTGTTTGGCAGACATATTTCTTAAATTGTTTGTTTCCAACAAGCTTGCCCCCAAATTGGTGTGCGATTTCTTCTCGTGTCATAGTTCTATTTGATGTGTGTGATGGCCTAGCGTATCTTTCTTGGGTTCTTGAATAAAGAGCGCAGAAATTCCACCCAGAGCGACGAAAACCGCCGCCGTCTTAAAAACCGTTGCATACGCTAAGATACTTGCTTTTGTAATCATTAGTGCTGGAATGGTTGAAAGCAACTGTACATTTGTCGTATTAATAAATGAATGGAGTTCGAGGGCAATGAGATTTCCCGTTGTGCTATTGGAAAGAATCGTTGCAAAAATAGCTACCCCAAATGCGCCCGATAAATTTCTTGCAAGAGCCAAGATAGAAGATGCAACCCCTACTTCATGTAAAGGCACAGCAGACGTGACGGCACTGGTAATTGGGGCAAGTCCGATACCCAGTCCTGCTGCAAAAAGACCAAGCCGCCAGGCGATATCCCAAAATGTCCATTTAATATCGATACCCAAAAATGAAAAAAGCATAAGAGAGGAGAAAAACATTCCCGCACCGATAACATATTTTGATGGAAAAATGTGAGAAAGTCGTGCGCCTGCTTGTGCAGCAATCATAAGACATACTGCCATGGGAATAAAAAGATATCCAGATTTTGTTACAGAATATCCTAAGAAATTTTGTGCAAAAATTGGAAGCAAGAAAAGTGCTCCTATCATTCCTAAAAATGAAATAAATGATGTAATGATTGCGGAAGAAAATGTTGGGATCTTGAAAAATTTCAAATCAACAATCGGTTCTTTTTGGGATTTCTCAACAAAAAGAAATGCAAAAAGGGTGACAAAGGAGACAATATATGACAGGATGCTTCGTATGTCCCCCCATCCCCAAGCCTGCCCCTGGTCTAACACCAAAACCATAGTTCCAAGGCTAATTCCTAGCAAAATCGATCCCCAAATATCAAAATTTTTCAGACCTTTAATTTGCTTCACAGGCTCGACAATAAATTCGATTGCCATAAGCGCCCCGAGAATTCCCAATGGTACATTGATATAAAATACTGATCTCCAGCCAAAACTATCAACAAGTGGTCCACCAAGCAATGGTCCAAAAACAACAGCAGCAGCAAAAATACCAGACCACATACCCATTGCCTGAGCACGTTGGCTTTTATCATCAAACGTGTAGGCAATAATAGAAAGCGCAATTGGATAGTCTATGGAGACGGTGATTGCTTGAAGTATTCGGAAAATAACGAGCGAAGGTAAATTAAAAGAAAGACCGGCAAGCATAGACGTAAGCGTAAATCCCACAATACCAAAAATATAAAGCGGTTTGCGTCCAATAAGGTCTCCCAATTTTCCAAAAACTGGCACGAAAATTGCATTGGCAATAATGTAAGCAGTTGATATCCATGATGCTTCACTCACGGTAATACTAAAGTCTGAAATAATTTTTGGGAGTGCTAAATTTACAATTGTTCCGTCCAATCTCCCCAAAAAAGAAGCAATCATAAGGGTGAGAAGCACAAGCCATTGGTGTCTGACAAAACCTTTTCTCTGGGGAGGCTGAGTAATAGTTGTTGTTTTTGATGCCATAGAGAATTCTCTAAAAGTACTGTGACAATGGATAATAGATTATTGAAGGTAGTGGTTGAAGATAGATGATTGAGGATAGAAAAAAATAATCTATACTCCATCATCTATCTTCTAATCCTATCCTCTATTTTTCTATAGCCTACGATCCGTATATACAGATTACTTCGTGTCCGTATACACCGTTAATTTGGCAGACATGCCGTTTTTAATGGCAGGGTATTTGTTGGCATCGTAGCGTACATAGACAATGAATTGTTGCGTTGGTCGCTCACTTGAAATAGAGAAAGAAAGCGAAGTTGTTTTCGCTGATGGTGAAATTTCATCAACATACCCCCAAAATGTTTGATTTGGCAAGGCATCGACAGTAAATGAAGCAACTTGTCCTATCCTAATTTCGTCTAAGCCTTTATTTTCGTCGATTGTGCCGGCAATACGCATATCATTTGGACTTATGAATTGCACAATTGGTGTTGTTGGGTTGACGCTACTCCCCAATTGGTTGGCAGCCATAATAACAATGCCGTCGGTATCAGCAAAAATCGCTTGAGTGCCAACAACTGCTAATTTGTCACCTTTTTTGATATGTTCGCCTTCGTAGACATCAAGTTCGCTGAGCGTCCCGGATGTTATTGGGGCAACAGAACTTATTGGAGAGGAAACAAGTGAATTATCTATGCCAACGCGCCCATGTGTTTTTTCAAAATAAAAAATACCAACAATCAGTGCAATAATACCCGCAGCGATTCCTATTTTTTTAAGCACGTGTGGATTTTTTAATTTTTGAAATTGATTTTTCATAGTATTGTGTATTTTGTTTTGGCAATTGCTTGAGGATTTGTAACAACGATATCCTGTGGAGAAAGTCCTTGAAGAATTTCAATAGTGTCCCCATGTATTGTGCCTGTTATTACTTGCTTGAGGACTGGTTGGTTATCCACAAGTATCCACACATAGGTATGGCCAAGCACTGCCCACCTGGGAATAACAATGTGCTGTCCAGAAAGAGCATTGGTAATAAGGACATTTCCAGATTGTCCCAATTTAGCGTATTGTTTAAAATTATCGCTTTGTATATCAACGACATAATAGCTGCCCGATGAGTCTGTTTGTTTGAGTGGTTCTATTTGTGTGACTGTGCCGGATAATTGCTTAGGTTGTCCGTTGAGCGTAATTGTTACTGGTGCACCTGTTGTGACGTAGTCAATATCGGATTCATCAACGTGCGCCTTGAATATGGGAAGAGATGGATCAGCAACGGAAAAAGATGTTACCGGAGTAATATTCACATTAGGTAGTGTAATATCCTCAGCAGTTACAACACCATTAATAGGGGAAGTGAGCGACGAAAGCTGCAACGCATAATTTGCCAATTCCACATTGATTACCGAGTTGTCCAGTGTTGCTTGATTTTGGTCAAGGACACGTTTGGCAATATCGTTAATAACATCAACAGAATCAACAGGAGAAGCAGCAGAAGCGTCTAGGGTTGTTTTTTGTTGTTTTTGCAGCGTTCCATTTTGATTATTTATTTGTTGTTGGTCAAAAGTATCTCTTGTTGTGCGGTACGTATTGAGTGCGGCAGTAAGTTGACGTTGTAGGGTATACGTATCCAGCTGTGCAATTATGGCGCCTTGATTGATGCTGTCTCCCACTTTATACGGTAAAGAAATAACTTTTCCATTTGTCTGAAAATGAAGCGTTGCTTCATTTTGTGAATGAATTGTCCCGGAAGCACTCATTTGGGTTGCAATTTGCTCAACACTTGCTGTTGCTGTCTGAAAAGCAGGTGAGGCATGGGCAACAACTTGCAATACTCCAAGGCTTATGACACCAATTGCAAGCACAAAAAGAATAGGAAAAACAATTTTATTTTTCATCAGATATCTCCATTTTAGCAGTAAGCAGGGAAATAATACGCAGTAAATTGTCTTGGTCTTTTGTAGGTAAATAGGCAAGGATCAAAGAGAGTTTTTGGTTACGCTCTCTCATAGCATCCGACAAAAGTTTTTGGCCTTTTTCTGTCAGGACAATTCTTACAAGGCGTCTGTCGTTTGCATCTTGTCGACGTGTGACTAATTGTTCTCTGACTAATTTACTAATGAGATTGGTTGCTGTTGGCATTTCTATCTTGAAGTGCATTGCAATATCTCTCATGTGGACCGATGGATTGTGATGAAGAAAGAGAAGTGTTTGAATTTGCAGAAGACTCAGATGTAACAATCCAGTGTCATAGCACATCTGGTCTTTCATCAGTCGCGAGAAAGCAAAAATCTTTTCAATGAGTGGGGAGTTCCCTGTTGTTTGCATAATATTTAGTCTAGCTAACTATTAGTGAGTATAACTGATTTGTACGACATTGTCAAATTTTGCGTTTGGAGAAAATATTTCCATGGTCTCTATAGTTTCGAATTGCAACAAAAATGACAAGTAATAGAATAACTATCCCAATAATGAAATGGCCAATATGATTAAAGAAAAAATTGTTTGTTGAGATTGCTTGAGAAGATGTCTCGGGTTGTTCTACGCGAACGTTGTAAGTTAATGTAAATGATTGAAATGCGCCTGATTGCCTTGGTGAGCCATGGGCTCGCACTTGATAGACACCAGGCGTTGGGAATGTATAAAACAAGCTTGCATTGCTAAGACTGGGATTTGATGTATTCTGAAAAAGAGATTGGGCATAGATAGTATGACCATTTTCTACAATAGCGATTGTGCAATTACACGCTTTTGGGTCAAATTTTGCTGTTGTATCTTTAAAATCAAAGAAAAAGCTTGCTTGGATTTGGGCAATCGGATCGTCATCTGGGTCTATATGCATGACTGCGCCAATTGTGCCATTGGTTTGAAGGACATGGGCAGATGCGCTATGTGCTACGTGCAAAGCGAAAAGTACAAAAATAAAAATAAACAATAGTATCTTTTTCATATATCCCTATTCCCCCACTTTTACAGTAAAGTCTGTGTCAAAATCCTCTCCAATTTTTGTACTAAATTCTGCAAAGGCTCGATAAATACCGGGTTTTATTGGTCCGTAAATCCCAATTGGTAAAAAATCAACGGTAGGACCTCCATTGGCATTTGGTAAAGGGGCAACTAGGTTATACGGATGGACATGCAGAAAATCATATGTCTTTTCATCTATCATCGTGAGGTGCCCAAATGAGGCGAGAAATGGCTTAAGAGTTGTGATAGGCTTGTGAGTCGTTGCGTCTTTGATGGTAAAACGTATCGTCTGATTGCCAAAAGTCATTTCTTGAGCAGAAAGTGCCCCAAGGGTATCCATGGTGACTTCATAGCCGTCAAATATTTTTGTTATTTTCTGCGGGTCAGGTTTTTGTACTGCTTTTGTGTTTGGAGGATTGCCAACGGGTAGCGTAAAAGCAACCTGTTGTTCGATTGCATTCCACGGTTGAAAATTTAGATATAAATGATACATACCGTCTGTTGGAAAAGTAGTCGTAATATCAAAGTCATACCCGTTTTGCACAGGATGAATATGAGTAAAATAGGTCAGCTCATTATTCACAATAATAAGGTGCATGGGTTTTGCATATGGAGTTTTAAAATAACTGACAAGTGCCCCATTTTGCGCGTCGTAGACACGAAATGTAAGATCTACCGGTTGGCCGGGCATCACATTTTGTGGATTATTCCAGCTTACGCTATATCGTAGATTTCTATCTCCTTGCAGTCCTGGTATTTGTTGTGATTGTGAGGTAGTTTGTATTTGATTTTGCGCTGCTTGTTGTGCCAAAAGCCTATGGGATGCATGAATATCAAAAGAAACACCATTATTGGTAAGAAGAACAATCGGTGAGACAAGAATAAAATATACAAGAAAGAGAAATGTAATAATGGCAGTTGTTCCTAGTCCAAATACGGGGAGACTTTTGTACTTTTTTGTAAGCCAGGCGTCTATTCGTGGTGCCTCTAAAATGAGCAAGCATGCAAGTGCAAAGAAAGTAATTTGTGACACAAACCCTGACAAATCGCTATAGTGCGTTCCGAGCAAAAGGATATGAATAAGCAGAAGAATACCTGCGAGGTACGTTGCTCGATGTAATGCTTTCCATCTCAAAAATCCCAGAGCATTAACCGCGTAATCCAGAGAAGTAATCGTGAGGATACCCATAATCAAAAAAGCAAGTGCGCCCACCCCCAGTGAGAAAAGATACATATTGCTTAAAAAACGCAGTCCATTAAATTCCCCGAGTTGGCCAAAAAACGTAATACCATAATGAAGAAGTGCAAAATAAAATGCACTTACTCCCACGGCACGTCTTGCATGCAAAAGATATTTCCCAAAAGGGATATCTGGGAAACGATATCGTAATGGACCAATAACAAGAGAATAGTAAAAAAATATCAGTGAAATAAAACCAAATATCTCCTCCATTCGTATGAGTGAAAGTATCGTGGTATTTGTGTGGGTTATAGAGAAAAATATTCCCAAAGACACAAAGAGACTGCCTGTAAGAATATAAAAACGAATATTTCGTAGGAGCGAATACATATGTGCAGTATACCAAATGACGCACAAAACAAAAAACTAAACAACATACACTGTATGTTGTTTAGTGAGAAGAAGAACAAATTATTTTGTCATCTTCATTTTTTCACCATAAATGCAGCTGCGAGTGCCCATGCGCCAACGGCTAAATGGAGTATGGAATCTGCTGGATTTTCAAGATTGGCCCCAAGTAACATTGATTGGCCAAGTAGACTATATATGCCAACAACAACTCCTACTACACCAAGGAGTATCACAAGCCACTTCTGCCACATTGCTGGAAAAATAAATGCTGCAGCAAGCCCTGCAATACCCAGGACAGTATGTGCGAGGTTCTCAGCATTATCAAAATACCATGCAGAACCAAAAATACTTTGCGCAGGAGTAGGGCCAATAAGAATGCCAAAAAAGCCTAAAAGTCCTACAACCAGAAGTACAGCGCCACCAACAAGAAGGAAACCTTTTGGACTAAAAATATTCATATTCTCACCTCCCTTCGCCTCTACTCCATCATATGGCTCTTTTTTGAGAAATGTCAAGACTCCCGGGCCTTGACACACGACGAGTTTTTTCTTACGATACAACCAGGATGAAAAACATATTTTCCTCTTTTGTTTCTTTACTCCCTATTCAGACTGCGTATGCACATTGCGATGTGCCGTGTGGAATTTATGACCCAAAACCTTCCCAGATTGCTGCAGCAACCGTTATGAAAATGGTAACGCTGATTGAGGAGTTGCCTACAGAAAAGCCGAGCGTTGAGGATAGAGCAAAATTTGTCAGATGCGTGATGACAAAAGAAGAACATGCACAAAAATGCAAAACAGAGTTACTTATTTTATGGACGGATTATTTTAAGCCAGAGCATGTAGCAATGTTTCCAAACCTTCACGAAACCTTTTGGAAAGCAGCCAAACTTTGCTCGGATAACAAACAACATATATCAAAAGAATCAGCACAAAAATTAGTAGAGGCAGTAGATGAAATTGCAGATATGTTTGCCAAAACAAAAAAACCTCAATAACCCTTGTCATCCTGAATTTATTTCAGGATCTCCTTAACAAAAGATATTCCGAAACAAGTTCGGGATGACAAAATTATGATGAATGTAATTTTTTCTATTTCTCCACTCGTTCGCATAAAAATATCAGGACATAGTATGGAGTCAACGCTTAGGGAAGGTCAGGTGGTTTTGGTCCAGAAAAAATGGTTTTTTTGCGTCTTTAAAAAAGGAGACGTGGTATTTCTTAAAGACCCAAGAAATGGCAGAATACTTCTCAAGAGAATTATAAAAATTCGTTATTCCAGAAAGAACATTTCATTTTTTGTGCAAGGAGATAATGCAAAAGAAAGTACGGATAGTCGGGACTTTGGATGGGTAGACAAAAGGTATCTCAGTGGAAAAGTTCTCGCCAGCAAGTGGTAAATGCGTTACAATAGCTTCATGATAATTGGAGGGACGCTCGGACTTATTGTAGACGGGATTGTCTTTTGTGTTATCCTTTTCCTTTTTTATCTTCTTTCTATGATTTGGCCGCCTGATAGTCCGTGGGCACCCTGGTGGCAGATGCCAAAAGAAATTATTCGGAAAATGTATCGTCTTGTAAAGCTTTCCAAAAAAGACACGGTGTATGAATTAGGATGTGGGGTAGCTGATGCAATGGTTATTGCGTATCGCGAATTTGGCGCAAAAGCAATTGGGATAGAAATCGACCCGCTTCGATTTGTCTTAGCAAAAATAAATGTGTGGAAGGCGACTCATCTCCTGTCATTGCGAGGAATCCTGAGCGAAGCCGAAGGAGACGCGGCAATTTTTCTCAAAAGAGATCGCCACGCTTCGCTCGCGATGACAAATACTATTACTATTATCAAAGATAATTTTTTTAATATCAATCTTTCAGACGCAACAGTTCTTATTATCTATCTTGTCCCAAGCGCTCTGAAAAGACTTGCGCCAAAATTTCTCAAAGAGTTGCAAAAGGGCACAAGGCTTATAAGTTATAAATACAAATTTCCATTAGAAGCGTATAAAAAGAAATTACAATTAGTCAAAGCAGACGAAACAAATGAAATATATTTCTACAAAATAATTTAGCGAAGAACTTTTAAAAGCATCCACCGTAATTTGTCTGCAATTTTATAGCCTTGGTAGACAATCGAGTCTATCACCAAGTCATAGCTTCCGACTAGTTCCACTCGAGCGGGACCAAAACGTTCTTTAAATTGAGTAAATCCAAACCACGAATCAGACGATGGCGCATCTGGAGCTGCTGCGCCCCACAAGTCAAAAGTTTTGAGATTATTTTTTTTGCCAAACTTAATTGCTTCCCACATCATCAGCGTAGAATGCATTGTTTCGCGATGATTTTTTGAGGAAGCACCATACGGATAATAAAGCATATCTTTGAAAACAAATACAATCCAAGAAGTGAGCGGCGTGCCTTGATAGGATGCAGCAAGTAAATGAGACGAAAGCATATCAGGCGATATCATATGAGAAAGTGTTTGCCACTGCGTGAGGTGATATTTTTTTGTGTGAGCATAAAACTGTTGACGGGACGTAGTTTCTTGCGTTAATTTCCAAAATATCTCAAATGCTTCGGGAGTATTTTTTTCTTCAACCATAACACCGTGTTTTTGTGCAACACGGATGTTGTAGCGAGTCTTTGGATGCATATTTGCAAGCAGTGTTTCTTCAGGCTTTGTGAGGTCCAGCTCAAATGTATATTTGGTAAAAAGTGGATGCGCAGCAGGACGTAGTCCTAACCGGGTAAAAGTGTCGTCATCCTGAACTTGATTCAGGATCTCCCCCCCATTATTATTAGATTCCGGATCAAGTCCGGAATGACGGGAGGCTGGAATGTTGGGCTCCAGTTGTATAAAAATACACTTGTTTGCTTTTCCAATCGTATGCAGTTCTTCTAGTAATTCTTGCGTTGGGATATTCCCTTTCGGAAGGTACCCAATAGTCCATGGTGTGTGAGGAATAGGATGGATAGTAAGCGTAAAAGCATCTGTCAGGACACTATTCTTGGAAAATCCTTTTCTGATAACGTTAATTCCTGTTGCCTCACGAAATTCTCCCCATTCAAAAGATTGAAGTGGATGGGTAACCAGTGCGTTGAATTGTTCTCTATCTTTTTCAGTAATTTCTTCCCACATATATTTGTAATTTATATTATAAATCTTTGTTCGCTTGGGTCGGATTGAATATTTTCTTGCTCTGCAATTGCAGCCTATCTATATTTTTAAGGAGCAAGATGCAATCTGCGAAAATATTATTCCTCTCCGCTCAACTGTGTAAAATTAACTTTGCTATAAGTATTCCGGGTAGTCCCCTGTATCATAGTCGTTTGTGAGGGTTTGGGTAAGGACTTTTTCAGGAAGCTCCAGGACAAATCGACTTACCGTATTAGACGTACGTTGTCCAAAAAAAAGTCTGCGCCTGGCATAGGTCAAAAATAGTTTTTGTTGTGCACGGGTCATACCGACGTAGCAAAGCCTTCTCTCTTCCTCTAATTCATCCTTATCCATAAGCGACCTACTGTGCGGGAAAAGTCCTTCTTCCATTCCAATCATAAAAACAATAGGGAATTCTAAGCCTTTGGCAGAATGAAGGGTCATCAGGGTAACTGCGTTTCTTTTTCCATTTTCAATTGGCGCCTGTGAGGTTTCTTCGGCTTCCACAAGTGAGACATTTTCCAAAAATTCTGTGAGATTTGGGAAAGCAACAGCAACCGAGCGAAGTTCTTTAATATTTTCCAAGCGAGATCTGTCTTCTGAGTCTGTTTCATCATATAAATCCAAATAGCCTGTTTTACTCAGGACAAGACTCAGAAGGTCAATAGTTGTCTTTATTGCTGGTCCAGAATACTGTTGGGGTCCTGCCAGACGCTCACCCAACTTCGCTAAAGCTTCGTCGGGCAAGTCCCCTTTTTCATCATCGAGTAGCTCTCCTTGCAGCTCAACAAATTTTTCCAGTCGTCCTTTTCCTATTTTTTCTGCTCTTTTAAAGGATACTTTGTCTTTTGGATTTGATAAAAGGCGAAGGTATGCAAGGACATCTTTGATTTCACGCCGTTCGTAAAATCGCGTACCGCCAATAAGCGTATAGGCAATACCAAAATGAAGCAAAACTTCTTCCATAACACGAGACTGCGCATTCGTGCGATACAAGATAGCAATATCTGATAAATTATTCGACTCGTATGCTTGAATAAAGCCGGCAATAAACGTTGCTTCGCCTTCTTCATTTCGTGCTTCAAAAAGCGTAATATTGTCTCCGTTTGGATTTTGAGTCCAGAGCTTCAGGACTGGATGGGAAGTATTATTTGCAATGACACCGGAGGCTGCGTCTAAAATTTTTTGGGTTGAGCGATAATTTTGAGAGAGCGTAAAAGTCGATGTTCCTGGAAAATCAATTTTAAATTTGGAGAGATTTCGAAAATCAGCTCCTCTCCAAGAGTAAATACTTTGAGAAAAATCTCCAACAACACAAATATTTTTCCATCGCTCAGAGAGCATTTTGGTTAGTGTATATTGTGCTTTATTCGTGTCTTGGTATTCATCAACCAAGATATAACGGAATTTTTCTTGATATTTTTGAAGAACTTCTGGGTGATGTCGAAATAATTGGACTGTTTGCAAAATTAAATCATCAAAATCTACAGCATTATTTTCTTTGAGAATTTTTTCATACAATTGGTATGTTTTGGCAGCTGCCTGTTGGAAATGCCCTTTTGCAAAACCAGCATATTCCTGATGCGTTATCAGCTCATTTTTCGCACTTGATATCATTGCATGAATGCTTGCAGGCTTGTATTCTTTTGGGTCAAGCCCTGCAAGCTTTAGCGCCTCACGGGTTGCATCAATTTGATCTTGGCTGTCATAAATAACAAAAGAGGGTGAAAGTCCCATATATTTCCCATCTATTCGTAATATTCGAGCGCATAAGGAGTGAAAGGTTGTTATAAGGGGTTTTGCAGAGATTTTTAAGAGCGCATCCATTCTTTCTTTCATTTCCTTTGCTGCCTTATTCGTAAAGGTAACACATAAAATATTATCAGGGGGGATATGCTTCTCCTCTATAAGATAGAGCACTTTGTACATGAGAACGCGGGTTTTTCCACTTCCTGCTCCAGCGAGGATAATAATCGGACCTTCTGTTGCTAAAACAGCCTGTTGTTGCTCAGGATTTAGTGAGTTGATAAGGGGAGTTGGCATACGATATACTAGAGTGTACCCATTGTATCATAATGAAAAAACAGTTTTTTATTGCCAACTGGAAATCACACAAGACACCAAAAGAAACAACAGAATGGTTTGAAAATTTTGCAAGGCATATGGGACGCAAAGAGGAAAATGACACCATACTTGTTTGTCCACCATTTCCTCTTTTGTCGCTTTGCCGGGAATTAGCCCACAAGCATACACCATATGTATCCATAGGCGCTCAGGATATTTCCTACTTTCCAGAGGGAGCATACACAGGAGAGGTATCTGGACGATTGATTGGGAGTTTGGCAACCCATGTCATTATTGGTCACTCTGAAAGACGGTCATATTTTGATGAGAGAGAAAAAGTACTTTCAGAAAAAGTCTTGATGGCACAGGCAAATATGCTCACTCCCATATTTTGCATTTCGAGCAAAAATGACAGTGTTCCAAAGCGGGTAAAAATTGTTGCATACGAGCCGATTGAAGCAATCGGAACAGGCGATCCTGCTTCCCCAGAAACAGTTGAGCAGATTGCACATGGTCTCAAAGAGAAAAACGATGCAGATTATATACTGTATGGGGGAAGCGTTGATGCTAAAAATGTTGCGTCGTATACCAGCCTGCCATCCATCAATGGCGTGTTAGTAGGCACTGCAAGCCTTGACCCACAAGAGTTTGCTCATCTTATCCAACATGCATAAAAAAGCAATTCTTATTACGATAGGTATTATATTCTTTGCTGTAGTTGTAAAGGTAGGATTTTCTTTAGGTAATTTTTTCCCAGTTGCGTCCAGAGTGCTTTTTCATAGGGCACAAGCGCTCAAGTCGACAAATGGAAGGACAAGTATTCTACTCCTTGGCACAGGGGGTGCAAATCATGATGGACCCAATCTTACCGATACGATGATTTATGCAACAATAGACACGACCAAAAATACAGTTACTCTTATTTCCATCCCCAGAGATTTATGGATGCCTGATTTAGCGCAAAAAATTAATTTTGCCTATGCAAAAGGAGAAGCATCTGGACAACATAAAGGATTACTTTTGGCAAAAGCAGAGGTAGCACATGTGCTTGGTCAGCCTGTTGACTATGGGTTTCGAATAGACTTTAGTGGATTTGTGAAAGCAATAGATTTGGTTGGAGGGCTTGACATCCAGGTACAAAATACGCTGGATGATTACCAATATCCAATTGACGGCAAGGAAAGTGACCCATGTGGCCATACGGATGAAGAAATCCAAGCATTTGCAGCAAGCGCTTCGGCAACAGCAGACATGACATTTTTCCCCTGCCGTTTTAAACATCTTCATTTTGACGCCGGCATGCAACATATGGATGGACAGACAGCATTGGAATTTGTGCGCTCTCGTCACGGGGTTGGGTCCGAGGGTAGTGATTTTGCTCGCTCAAGACGTCAGCAGCTTGTTATCGAAGCATTTCGAGGAAAAGTATTTTCTGCCCAAACAATTTTTAATCCCGGGAAAATCATTGGATTGTATACGATTTTACAACAAAGTATCGATACAGATGTCATGCAGGAAGAATTCACCTTATTTTTGGACCTTGCCCAAAAAGTACAGCATGCAAAAATAACATCCTACGTCCTTGATTATGGCGATGACGCAACGGGAAGAGCAGGGCTTCTTATCAATCCACCAATTGACGCAGCGTATAATTTTGCCTCGGTACTCATTCCCCGTATTGGAGATGGAAATTATTCAGAAATCCAAACGTTTGTCGCGTGTGAAATTCAAAAAGGAAACTGTATTGTATCGGCAAACTCCGGAAAATAATATGAATGTGTATGCATCAATTACGGATTTCCCTTTATATACGTCTCTGGATACATTTTTCCATGGATTTAAAAATGCAGGAGTTGACGGAGTTGAAATAGTTGGTGGATATAAAAGTAGATGGTCTCTGAGCCATCTCTTTAAAGTTTCTGAAAAATACGAATTACCTATTGTCTCGTTTCATCAGCCAATATGGTCTGGAGTGGGGGTTTATTTTGATGAAATGTTTTTTAAAGCAATTGCAGGACATGGCGTACACTATGTGACGTTTCATCCCTTAACGTTTTCCTCTTTTACAAGTGCTGCAATGAAAAAATATCTTACCAACCTCTCGAATTTGCAAGAAAAATACGATATACACGTGCTCATTGAAAATATGTCAAATGAGTTTGGATATACTAAATTATTTGATTCTTCAGCTGGGAGTATGCTCCATCATTTAGAGACAGTGCATGCAATTGCTCAAGAGTATGGATTTCTTCTTACCTTTGACATCAGTCATGCTGAATTTACCCGTCCGGATACTCAAGCAATTTTTTCCCAAATGTTCCCATTGATTGGAGTGGTCCATTTAAGTAGTTTTGTCCATGGAACGCATCATCTCCCACTTACCCAAGGTACATTTGAGCTTGAGCCATTCCTGGGATTCTTGAAGAAAAAAGACTACAAAGGAAAAATTATTTTAGAAGTGAATCACGATATTATGAAGCGGTTGTTACTTCCATATGATTTTGGTGCGATTAAAGACTCTGTTAACGCTATTAGAAAGATAACTGATAGATGGTAGTTACGCCACTACGAAATACGACTTGACCAAGTATTTTAAATTTATCCTCTGAAAGGTGTCCATATTTTTGTCGTTCTAATTCCCCAATATAGATATAGCTTATATGGTATTTGTGAAGAAGCGTTTTGGTTGTTTCGATATCGCGTGTTTCATATATTATTTGGACATCGTTTGCGCGAGGTGGGACAATGTCATACGTGCCATGCCAAAGCCATTCATGAACACTCCATCCAAGAACGGTCGGGAGTCCGGTATTGGCCGAAATCCTTTCATAATCTGTATATGAATCCCCTGGTGCTTCAAGCATAATGGGTTGTGACGAAATATGAGAATTAATCCACAAAATGGCACGGTAGTCATCTGGGTACAAGCGAGACAGGTACGTTGTGCCGTCTAGCCCATAATAGGTTTTGAGATTGTCATAATATGACCCAATGGCAAAATACGGGTAGATGCTTACCAAGACAAGGAGCATAAGTCCAATAAGGATAACCCACCCAAGCCCAATTTTTTTGAAAATATTGTTTTGAGAAACGTACAGAGACAGTATTCGTGCAATTGCATAGACAGAGACAAGGGAAAGCATAAGAAATGCTTGATATACAAGCTTAAACATCGTATTGGCCCGATAAAAAGTCGTATAAATATCTCGTAAATAAAAGAATTCAGGAAGGATAATAAGAAGAAGGGCGACTCCTGTGACAATAAAAATATAGGTATCAACAATCGTTCGCTTGGTGCGAAGAAGCAGAATCCAAAGCAATCCTACCCAAAAAGCAAAAAACCCATACAGTATTAAAAGTTGCCACCATGGGGAGTGGTCGCAATGGTTTGGCTCAAAAACAAAAAGCCCAAGCGTTTGAAGTTTGACAAGAAACGAAGGCGGACACACGATGCCAATTTGATTGACAAATGATTTGAAAAACAAAGAAAACGGAAGAGAAAAAAGAATAAAACCTCCCAAAATAATCACGAAGACGCTTGTCAGTGGAGTCTGGAAAATAGTGGCAATAAGACGCTTTTGGTAGATATTTTTATACAGAAAAAATATGCAGAGAAAAGTAAGGAGCATATAAATAAGTCCATCTAACGCATTGGTCATATACATAATTGTCAGACAAAAGCTCAAAAGTCCCCAAAATGGTAAAAAAGGAATATAGTGAGAAATTCGACTCCACAGAGATGAATTTTTTGAAACTGTTGATATTATTTCTTCCTTTGTATACAGAAAGAGTGAGAAAAGAATAGCAAGCGTAAGAAGGACAAAAGGTATATCCACAACGTGTCCGTGAAGGTCTGAGACAACAAATGAATATAAGGGAAATTCATGAATCGTGTGGTAAATGTAGCGCGTTGCATTGGGATACCAGTATGCATTGGGAAATGTGTTGGGAGCAAATTTTAATTGCCACAGTGGGACCGGATGGTCATTTTGATATGGGGTGAAAAAACTATACAGCGTATGGAGGTTGCCCGAGCTTGATATAATACTTCCGCTCAAAATTCCGGCAATGAGAAAGCTAATAAGCAGGCGCTTGCCTTTTTTGAGAGAGGTAAGAAGTTGCGTCCACAAGTTGCCTCCAAGTGAAAATCCAGCAGTAAGCGTAAAACCAAAAAGCGTTGCAAGCATAAGATTAAAGCTTACTGATGAAGAAATTCCTGAAAGTTTGGTAAGGACCCCAGTAACTAAGTGACCGAAATAATAATAATTAATGGGTTGTGGGGTAAGCCACATATCTTTGGGTGGAAAATAATCTGAGCGCAAAATTGAATTCACAAAACCGAAATCCATATACTTCTCAAGACCATGAATATCTGGCTGGTGTGCTCTCACATATGACCAAAAAAGAAGGGATGTGAAAAAAAGCAGCTCTTCAATACAGACAATCGCCATAGTTGGAGAGAGAAAAATATCAAGAAGCTTTTTCCTTGGAGATTTTTTTTGTTTGGCAAGGAGAAAAAGTTGCAAAAGCGCACACGCTACTAAAATGAAAAAAAGTGTTGTTTGAGAAAATGAAGCAATATGAAGCGTTCCCAAAACAAGAGCAACATAAGACGCCACACCAATCCCCAAAATTTTGGAAAAAATATATCCGCGATCAAAGAATTTTTTAAAGAGAAATGCGGTTGTTGGAAAAAAAATTGCGCCAATACTCAAAAGTACTGCCCACCACGTAACAACAGAAATAAAGTCATGTATTGGCATATACGAATTTTAGAGTACACTGAGTGCAAAAACAAGTGTTTACAATATGTGCAATAACTGTTCTGCTGAAAAGTGTTTGATATTTTGGAATATTCTTACTTTTGGATGGTCGTACACCTGAAATGTTTCCTCACTTGCGTCATCATTGATTGTTAGTCCAAAAAGCGAAGGATACGATGCAAAGGTTGCAACTTCTTTGTAGCCTAATTTTCCTGCAAATAAATAGGTGTAATAGATACTGGTTAATGGGTACTGGTCCTTTAAATGAATAAGGGTACCGTATAAGCGCCTGCTATTGAGGACAATATAGTCCGCGCTTGCGAGCGTTGTTGCATAGTACAGACGTTTTTGTGCATTATCTGCATCATATATTGCCATACCTTCGGAGGCGTAGAGTGATGGACTATATGACCCAAGACCAACAGGAAGTCCATCGTCCCATTGTTCGGTTAGGATTTTACTGCCATAGGGAATGTGGTTGTAGATCCAATACGAGCCTGCAATACGGGTTTGGGGACGTGTGTAGATACTAAAAAATGCAACCGCCCAAAGATTGGTTGTGAGGACAAGAATGGTAATGAGTATGTTTCCGGCTAAGAGCTTCTTTTCTCGAAGAGAAATAAGCAGGCCACTTCCGATAATAAGAAGAAATGGAATGATGGGCATCATATATCGGATAAATTTGGTATGCCAGGAGCCAACATATGCAAAATATATAAGCGGAAAAGCCAAAAAAATCAAAAGGGAAAATCGTTTTGTTTTCAATCCGACAAAAAGATAAAGCAAAAATCCAATACTCGCAAAAGGAATAAGGGGTCCGATTTGCCAGACCATATTCGTCAGTTGAAAAACATAGGCAATTGTGTGATTGAATTGCAATGTGTAGACAACAGGAAGCGATCCAGTTGCAACGCCGGATTCATACTGCATTGATTCTAAGAAATGTTTGGAGTCCAAAATTGTGTACGGGGAAAAGAGAAAAAAGAAAGTCCCTGAGACAATGCAAAAGAGAAGAAAAAGAAGAGGCGCATGATATGTTTTTACCCGCCTTTTCCACAGGGCAAATAATACGCCAAGAAATGGCATAATTCCCAAAGACAACGCACTTGTTTTGGTTGCAAGCGCAATTCCAAAGACAATGCCTGTGATGAGTATTTTTGAGATAGTTGGTTTTTCAAAAATCCATAGTGCCAGGAGGGCAAGCAGTATGCCTTCACATGTGAGAAGGCTTTCGGTTACTGCAAAATGGGCCATTTGGATGCTTGAGACACAAAAAACAAAAAAAGAAACAGAAAGAATTGCAGTAAGGGAATTAAAAAGCTTCTTTGCTAAAAAATATAACGGGAATATAGTAAGGATAGAAAAAAATGCTGAAAAAAATCTTCCAACAATATTAATATGTCCCCAGTCCATGGCCCATTGCGTGTCGTGGGTTATCCAAACGAGTATGTCGATGGCAGCTCGATACAAATAAATGGAAAATCCACCGTAGGCAAAGAAATGAGGATTAAGGTTGGTAAAAAAATGAATTTGTGTTACTGCGTTTGCAATATTTCGTTCGTCCGGATGGAAAATACTGTAGTTGTCCCAATTTAAATTGTAAAAGCGTAAAAATACCCCAACACTAACAATACAAACCATTGAGAAAATGGTAAGCAATTTGTCTTTGAAAGCATTTGAAAATTTTAATGTAATCATACAAGGTCTAGAGCGAAGCCGAAGGGTTTCAATCTTTGCTAACCAATTTTGCAATTTCTTCACCCAGTGCGACTGCATAATTTGTCCCTCTATCCCACGGGTAGACCTGCTGCATATTTGCGAGATATACATTTTTGAGTGGGGTTTGAAACGGAGGAATCTTTTTTGAATAATCAGTGGGAATAATAGGTTGAGCAAAAGGGACTGCAAACTTTTTGACTCCAATCATCTGCGTAGTATACCCCGGATGAATTTTTTGTAGATATGGGTCAAATTCCTTCATGATTTCCTCAGCAGTCATAGAGAAATATCGATGAGTAGATGGTAAATAATTTCCTAGATAGACAAGATGTTCGTTGTGGTAATGAGACCTATCCATAAAATTTGTATGTTCGACAATAGCCAAAACCGGCGCATTCGTATCGCAAATATTCAGCCAATACGTATGGTCTTTGAAAAACGGTTCTGTAAGCCGCATGACCAGGACAACTGCACCGATTCCTTTGAGGGTAAGAAGTTGCGTCCGATAGTCCTCAGGCAAATCTGGTGCTAGTTTTACGAATTGAAAAGAGGGAAGGGTAACAATAACTTTGTCAAATACTCCCTGTGTCCCAATGTGGACTTGGCCTGTGGTATCGGTATGGATGTTGTCAACACCTGTGTTATAGTTGATTTCTCCTCCTGCATCAGTGACTGCTTTGGCCAAGGCTTGAGCGAATTTCAAAAACCCTCCCTCTGGATATGCAAGAGACGTTGTCCTTTTGACAATACGAGCCCAAAACCATGCTAAAGAAATATCTTTTGTGTACGTCCCAAATTTATTCACAAGCAATGGTTCCCAAAGCATTGTATACGCTTTTTTCCCCATGGTTTTTGGCAAAAATGAGGCAGCAGTTATTTTTTCCAAGGGTTTCCAAAATGGATTGTATCGAAGTCCTCCCAAAACAGCAGCCATGCGTATTCTCTCCAGAACATTCAGTTTGGAAAAGGTGAGGAGTGTGAGTGGGGAGTCGAGTTGGTAAATAGCATTGTTAATATATGAGGAAGTTTTTGGGCGTTTGATAACAACAGGATATTCTAGTTGTTTTGCAAGACCCAAGATTGCTTTATCGTTGGTAAACCAGTGGTGATAAAATGCCTCAAGCGTCCAATCCCATTCCTTTTCTTGGTATCCAATCGCCAATCCACCAGGTTGACTATCTTTTTCAAAAAGAATTACCTCATGGCCTTGATGGAGTAATTGATATGCTGCGGTAAGTCCGGTAAATCCAGCGCCAATAATTCCTATTTTCATAGTCCTCCTCCGCGTGTCAAAAAGAAGACCATCATGCCAACGAGTGTGGTTGCTATACCGGTAAGACCGACAACAATTGTTGCATTACTTCCTGTTGGTGGAAGTGTGGGACGAGGTTTGATTGGAGTTGGAGTTGACTCAGTGATGCCTCCTTTTGTTGTAGGGACAGTGGGTATCAAAGTTGGAGTTGCAGTAGGCTTTCGTGTAGGTGTTGGGCTTGGTTGTACTCCGGTTGAAACGGAGGGTCTCGGGGTTGGCCCCGATTGAATCGGGGTTGGGGTGGCTTTCGGGGTTGGAGTTGGGGTTGCTTGTGTCATCGTTGCAGAAGGAGTTGCACTTTGGTCAACTTGGCTCCCCGCAGCATAGACCGTAAAGGATTTTTGGATTGTTTGAATAATTCCTGATGCGTTGGTTGTTGAAATGGTAATAGTATGCTGCCCAGGACTTAAAGGAGACGAAGGGCGAAAAGACCAATTGCCGCTTGTATCTGCGGTAACTTTTGTCGTAATAATCTCTCCAGAGTGGATGGTAATGGTAACATCCTCATTTGGTAGCGCAGTCCCTTTAAAAAGTGGTTGCGCATCAGTAAATCCCTGATTGTCTTTTGCCGGTGAGAGGATTTGTGGTGTTGCCTTTAATTTTTGGTCCAAAGAAAATGCCGGAAATCCTCCTGCTGCCGATGAGGAAGCAATAGGATTGGCGCTGATGGTAAAATCATAACTTTGTCCAAGAAGTACATCTGGGACTGGGTTACTGGCCAGTGCAGAAATTGTTACATGCGCAGTCTCGGTGGGACTGGTAACGAGAAGTTCGAAATTGGTTGTATTGGTAATTGAAAGATATGAAGCAAGATCTTTTGTACGCATGGTATTAACAGGCAATACATACAATCCCGATGGATCAATCAATGTTGAAAGTGTTTGGCCATTGCTCGCAGTTGCAAAAACCAGTACCTCGTTGAGTGGCGTCGTGCCCAGGCTACGTATTTTCCCGGCAAGTGGGGTTTGTACAGACGGACTGGCGGATAGAGAGCGTGCAGTTGTTACTAAAAACTTTTGGCCGTTATTGAGAAACACAGTATTACCCGAGAGAATAGAAAATGAGTACGAAGTACTTGGTTTTAAATTTTTTGCCGTAATACTATGAAGCGCATAGGGTTTTGGAGTACCGCTTGTTTGGTCGCGATCATCAAGAATTACTTGGATATCTTGTGCATCTGCTCCCATGGTCATAGTACCGACATATGAAGCATCTGTTTGATAGGTAAGCGTAAATGAGGTGTCTGAAATATTAGTAATACGAATAGTATTGGGTGTTTCTGATGGTGCAGCACGTCCAAAGAAATTTGTTGTTTTTTGTGCCAAATAAATAGTAATACCAAGTCCTAATACAACGACAAAAAGCCCTAAAAGCCCAGGGATTTTTTTTGAAGTTTTTGACGGGTTCATGGTGTTGGCGTTGCCCCCTTTTGTGCAGATTGTGAAGCACCAGTAGGAATACTGATAGGACTTAAGAGGGCAACCGGAATGAGTGTTGGCGTTGGGGTATTGGTAACGCTATTTGTCCCTTCAAACACATACTGTGGGGTAATTTGTTGACGTTTTTGAAGTGATTGCATGGTTTTCGAATCAAAAGAGCCATCTATAGGAATAATTTGTTTATTCACGGTTGAAGAGATTGTTGAGGTGAATGACGTGTGTAATATAGTAAACACAATCCAAATCACTGCTAACAGTGTTGAAGAGACGAGAAGAAAAAATAAATCTTTTTGTTTCATAGTTATTTTGGTTGGAAATACGTTGACCCACGAACGCTCAAGCGATAAATACTGGTAAATCTGCTATTTCTACCAAAAGATAGTGCGCTAATGGACACAAGCCTATTAAATGACGTGAGATTTTTTAGATATAAAAGCACGTTATCATATGAGCCTTCAATGTCCATAGCAAACGAATATGATGTAAACGTTGTAGAAGCAGAGAGGGTTGTAAAATCAACAGGCAAGGTTTGTACCCGTTGGACTGTTACATTTGACACAGCAGCAATTGCTTGTAATTGCCCAAGGAACATCGCAATGTCCGGAGTTACTGGAATTGCCGAAAAAACTGCAGGAAGTTGGTTGGTAAGCCGTGAATAATTATCTTGCAATACGGAAAGCGTAGTAATCTTTTTCTGTAATTGATTGCTGACAAATTGGTTGTCTGAAATTTGTTTTTGTAAATCGGTAATTGTCCCCAGGGTTGGTGCAATAGCAAATACAGAGAAAATAGAAAAGGTAATAAGGGTGAGTGCAAGTGTTGTGAAGCTCTGTACTCGTTTTTCCCTCAAGCGCGGCAAGAGGGCAAAAAGAAATTGTGCATCCGGCCCTTTCAAAAAATTTTTATTGAGTGCAAATTTCATAATGGTGTTGCAATTGGAGTTGTTTTCAAAAGTACAGAAAGAATCACCGTAACTGTTGCGGTTGCGGTATTTGTCTGTATTTTGTCCAAGCTTACGCTTGTTGCCAAAGGGTATGCTTTGAGCTTGTCAACAAACGTACGAAGTGACGTAATAGATTGGAGTGTCCCTTCGATACGAATCGTGTCTGTGGTCATTTCAAAGGTGGTAACTGTCATATCGGATGGAATAAGGTTGAGAATATCATTGAATGTGCTTGTGGTTTGTGTGACCTGTGTCGTAATCGTTTTTGCGAGCATGAGTCTACTTTGTAAATTTCTATATGTTGCTTCATTATTTTTTAGCAGACCTATGATCGTTTGTTCTTGAGAAATATGATCGTGTAGGTCAACGAGCGTTCGGTCAAGAGAAAAACGATAGAGAAAGGCAGCAAGGGCAATACCTTCGGTGGTAATAACAACAATTCGTCCTGCAGTCAGTGCCCACGCAACAAATCGATCCCAAAAAGATTCACCACGATTTTTGACGAGATTTACCATGGGTAATTGAGGAGTTTGCATGACTATTCCAGTCTATGAGTTTTTAGCTTGTTTGTCAAAGAGAGATAGGGTATTTTCTCTTCAAAAATGAAGTTATTTTTTCTTTTTTACCGGAGCTTTTTTTGTGGTACGTGGGGCAACTTTTTTAACTGGAGCAGCATGAGCGGTGTCTTTTTGGATAAGTTTTGTTAATGAGGATTTGACACGAGCTGCTTTATTTTTGTGGATAAGTTGTTTTTTGACAGCCTTATCTGTAGCAGAATAGACAGTTTGCAAACTTTTCTCAGAGGGACTTTTACGAAATTCTTTTATAACTTTCTTCAGATTATCTTTAAAGACTTTATTTTGCTCTTGTCTTTTCTTGTCTTGTCTGAGTTTTTTCTTGGCTGATTTTATTACTGGCATGGTGCTATTTTACCATGATATACTTAAAACTACAAGCAGGTAAGCGTAATGTTTTACCCTTTCCCCTGATAATTGTATGCCAACTGATTTCTTCAAAAAAAGTTTGTCTTTGTTTACAAGACAACAAACAAATATTTTGTCTGCTGCATTCATCATCATGGCAACAGTGCTTTTGTCACAAGTGTTGGGACTTATTCGCCAACGTCTTCTTTTGGCAACGTTTGGTGTATCAGCAACAGGGTTGTATTACTATGCAACCAGTCTTCCCGACTCATTATTTCAGATTGTTATCGCAGGAGCGCTATCAAGTGCATTTATTCCTATTTTTGCTCAGTATTTGGGTCGTAAAGAAGAACAAGAGGGGTACCGTTTTGCATCTTCGCTTTTATCTGTCTCTTTGGTAGTATTTTTTCTCCTTTCAGTGGTATTATTTATTTTTGCTTCTCAATTTGTCCATTGGTTTGTTGCACCAGGCCTTCCTTTTTCCCAGATTGCGGATATAGCATCATTAATGAGGGTTATTCTTTTGGGTGAGATGTTTTTTATCATTGCTAGTTTTTTATCAAGCGTGTTGCAATGTTACAATCAATTTCTTATACCCGGTATTGCATCTGCGTTATATAATTTTGGAATTATTATCGCAATTATATTCCTCTCGCCTTTTATTGGTATTTTTGCTGCAAGCTGGGGGGTAGTTTTGGGGGCATTTTTATTTATTCTTTTGCAAATCCCTTTTATTCGAAAAGTAGGATTTCGTTTTCATTTTTCGCTTGCGTTGACAAAAGGAATTAAAGAAGTGTTCCATTTAATGTGGCCTCGGACGCTTTCTATTGCAATTGCAAATGTCGGAATTCTTATGACGGGAATTCTTATTTCCTATCTTGCAGACGGCCCGCGTAATTTAGTTATTTTTGACAGTGCAAAAACACTCGCATTTGCTCCTGTTGCGCTTTTTGGAGCGTCTATTGCTCAAGCAGCGTTTCCAATACTGTCTCGCCAGAAAGAAGATAAAGCATTATTTAAAGAAACGATAATGGCTTCCTTTATGCAGATGCTGTATATTATTTTGCCGGTTGCAGTACTTTTACTTGTCTTACGTATTCCTATTGTGAGGCTTGTATATGGAGTCTCTAAATTTGATTGGCCGGCAACGGTACTTACCGGTCGGACATTAGCATTTTTTTCTTTATCCATTTTTGCACAAGCGCTTATTAATTTACTCCAGCGGGGTTTTTGGGCTCTGCATGATACTCGGACGCCTTTGATTGTTGTTGCGATGTCCAACGCATTCATGATACTTCTCGGAGGAATTTTCCTTTTCATCTATCATTATGGTGTTGTCAGTATTGCCCTAGCGTATTTTGTCGGAAGCCTTATTAATTTTTTTGTTCTACTTCTTTTACTTGACCGTAAGACCGGAGGATTTAATAAGCGATTTCTTTTTGTCTCTTGTGGTAAAATTTTTATTGCCTCAGGTATTACTGCAGTTGCCTTATATGTTCCTATCAAATTACTCGATCAGGTGGTTTTTGATACAACCAAAACCATTAATTTGCTCGAGCTGACCGGTATTGCAAGCGCGTGTGGTATTTTGATTTATGGCATGTTGACATGGGTATTCCAGGTGAAAGAAGCACAAACATTTGTACTCATGGCAAAAAGAGTAGGCAATTGGAAAGACATTCTCTATAGTGGAGATGAAGTTATAGAGCCAATCAAACAAAACCCCTAACATATCTTTTAGCTTTGTTCTCTGCTATAATTAGCCTCATGAATCAAGCAAATATTCGTAATTTTTGCATCATTGCTCATATCGATCATGGCAAATCAACCCTGTCTGATAGATTTCTTGAAATAACAGGGACAATACAACGTGTGGCACTGGAAAATCAAGAACAATTTCTCGATCAAAATCCAATTTCCCGCGAACGCGGAATTACCATCAAGTTGGCGCCTGTGAGGATGATGTATGAATTTCCAATTTCAAATATCAAATCTCAAATAAATACCAATAATTCTACATTGGATATTAGAAATTTGAAATTAGAAATTGATTCAGTATACATGTTGAATCTCATTGATACTCCAGGACATGTGGATTTTTCCTATGAAGTATCTCGAACGCTTGCAGCCTGTGAAGGGGCGATACTTTTAGTTGATGCAACCAAAGGAGTACAGGCTCAGACAATTGCTCACTTACGAAGTGCGCGCCACGAAGGGCTCAAAATTATTCCCGCAATTAATAAAATAGATATGGATGGAGCACAAGTAGAAAAAACAGTGAAGCAACTGGAAAATTTAGGATTTACTCAGGGAGAAATGTATTTCATATCAGCCAAAACAGGACAAAATGTCCCCCAACTCCTTCAGGCGGTAATTGAAAAAATTCCCTCGCCCAAAGGTGTTGCAGACAGTGCGCTTAGAGCCCTTATTTTTGATGCAGTATACGACGCGCATAAAGGCGTGGTTGCTTTTGTGAGAATTGTGGATGGGAGCATTAAGACCAATGAATCAGTATTGCTTTTGGGGACACATACAAAAACAAATACGATAGATGTCGGATACTTTGCCCCAAATCTTGTTTCCAGTGGTGAGTTGGTAACAGGCGAAATAGGGTATGTGGTCACAGGGATTAAAGATATACGGTTGTGCAGGGTAGGAGATACGATGACCAATTCTCTTCGGCCCAGCTCCTCTCAGGGACAAGCAGGGCAAGCAAATCTCAAAAATGAAGTAGAAGCGTTGGCAGGGTATAACACACCGCAACCAATGGTATTTTTTGGAGTATATCCCAAGTCAACTGATGAGCTTGTCTTGCTGAAAGAATCATTGGGAAAGTTGGCACTTATTGATGCATCGCTTACATTTACCGAAGAATATTCCTCGTTTTTAGGAAGCGGGTTTCGCGTTGGATTTTTAGGACTTTTGCATGCAGATATTTTTAAAGAAAGGCTGACTCGCGAATTTCATTTAGACCCACTTTTTACCCTTCCCCATGTATCCTATGAAAAGCAAGAAGATGGAAGGTATATGGAGCCATATATGCATCTGACAATTCATGTACCAAGTGAATATATGGGTGGGGTTATGACGGTTTGTCAAAAAAGAAGAGCAGAAATGAGCCATATGGAATATCAAGACAGCAATGTGCTTATAGAATACAATATGCCCTATGCCACATTTCTCAGGGGGCTTTCAGCAGACTTAAAAACTGTTTCCTCGGGTTTTGCAAGTATAGACTATGTACTTACCGACTATAGACCTGCAGATTTAGTTGAGCTGGGGGTACAGATAAATGGGGTAGTCGTAGATGTGTTATCAGAGCTTGTGTATACGGACGAAGCAGAATATCTGGGAAGGCAAAAAGCAGCGAAATTAAAAGAAGGATTGGTACGCCAGCAATACAAACAAATTATTCAGTGTTTTGTTGGTGGGAGAATTGTTGCTCGAGAGGAAATTTCCCCATACAGAAAAGATATGTTAGCCAAAATGAGTGGAGGAGATAGGACAAGAAAAGACAAATTACTCGACGCGCAGAAAAAAGGGAAAAAGAAAATGCTTTCTATTTCAAAAGTAGAAATTCCCCAAAAAGCACTCTTTGATATGATAACAAGCTAAAGGCCTAAGAAGAAGAGGCCGCCTACGACAACAAGAGCGGCTCCAGCTAAGCCAATTCCAATAATGGTATCTCCTGGACCAGTTGGGGGGATTGTTTGGGGAGCATTTGGAATCGGTGTTGGGGTTGGAGCCTGAGCAGTAGAACCAGAACTGCCAGTCGATCCAGTTGAGCCAGTTGAGCCAGATGTACCGCTAGATCCTGAGACAACAGTTATTGTTTGGGAACATGTCGATGGGGTACTAATTGCTCCAGTATTGTCTGTCATGAGCGCGGATGCAGTAAAGGTACCAGCGGCAGTGTATACGTGAGACGTACTGGTGGATACAGAATTTGTGCCAAGCGTGTTTCCAGAGGTAATATCTTGCACGTTTCCATCGCCAAAATTAAAGGTAACTTTGCTAATAGTACCATCGCTATCTGCTCCTGTTGCGCTGAGTTGATAGGTCATACCGGTAGCATCGGTTGTGCTCTTGGTAACGGCTAAATTTGTACAGGTTGGCGGCTGATTGGTTGTTGTACCGCCACCACCACTTCCCGAAGTCGTTGTTGGCGTTGGAGCACTACCTGTAGTTGTGCTTGTGGTTGGCACAGGCGTGCCGGAAAGACTATCTGGCGTGACAATGGTAATGCTTGCCGGAATACCGCGGGTAAATACATTCTCAGCAGGTTGATCGCTTGTTGCAAGAGAGAGAATTTGATTTTGGCCACTCACAAAATCCAATTTTATCGGTGCAGCTGCATCTGTTGGCGCTAAAGGAGTAAAAGTAATTGTTGCAACAAGTGCTTGGGCGCTTACTGCCTTTGTTGGGTCGGGGCCAATAGAAAGCGTTGCAGAAATAGTACAAGCAGTACCGGTACATGTGTTTGTTGGGCCTTCTAGCGCTGTGGCAAAAGCGGCAGACGGGACAAGAGAACCATTATCGGCTTTTAATTTACTCCCATCATAACTAATATCTACTTTTACAAATGAGACTGCATTGCTTGTGCCATTGGAAGAAGGATTCACGTCAAGCTTAATTGCAAATTGTTGCCCAACGACAACTGGTGCAGTCAAATCTTCAAATAGCAGGCTGGACGCAGGATTTGCATGGGTAGTGGTAGTGGTTTTTTGATTGATAACAATATATGCAACGATTGGGGTTGCAATAAGAAGTGCGAGAATAAACCCAATAATTAAAAACCGCTTCATAAAAAAGCCTCTTCTTCTATGCTATAGAACTCTCTAATACGTGTCAAGCCAAAAAATTTAGAAAACACTTCTTGACAGAGGATAGGGAAATTTGGTATAAACTTAGCAGTCATTTCCTACGAGTGACGATCTTTTTACCCTGAGCCTGTCGAAAGGTTCTAATCCTGAGTATATCGAAGGACTGCCCGCAAGTCTATGAAAGTAACACCATTATTTGACAATGTACTTATTGAGCCTAATGAAGCAGAGTCTCGTACTGCGAGTGGCATTATTTTGCCAGACAATGTGAAGGAAAAGCCACAAATTGGAAAAGTAATCGCAGTTGGAAAAGGAAAAGTTGGTCCAAAAGGAGACGTACATCCAATAGTAGTCAAAGTTGGCGACCAAGTCATGTACAAAAAATGGGGCGGTAATGAAGTAAAAGTAGATGGAAAAGAAATGACATTGGTGAGTCAAGAAGACATCTTAGCCATAGTAGCCTAATAAATCATTATACGAAGTATGAGTAAACAAATAAAATACGGAACAGATGCACAGCAAGCGCTTATCGAAGGCGTTAATAAGCTTGCACGTGCAGTGGTAACAACTCTGGGTCCAAAAGGTCGCAATGTGGCTTTGGACAAGAAATGGGGCGGTCCTAGTGTTATCCACGATGGAGTAACTGTTGCAAAAGAAATAGAATTACCAGATCCATTTGAGAATATGGGTGCGCAAATGGTTAAAGAAGCAGCATCCAAAACAAGTGATGTTGCAGGAGATGGGACGACTACCGCAACCGCACTTGCTCAAGCAATTATCAATATTGGATTTAAAAATGTGACTGCTGGAGCAAATCCGATGATTCTGAAGTCTGGTATGGAAAAAGGTGTCGCAGCAGTTGTTGGAGAAATTAAGAAAATGGCTAAGCCTGTCAAAGATGGCGATGTGGCAAAGGTTGCAATGATTTCGGCACAAGACGGGAAAGTAGGAACCATGATTGCCGAAGCGCTCGCAAAAGTAGGAAAAGATGGTGTTGTGACTGTCGAGGAAGGCCGCGGTCTTGAAATGTCTATTGAGTATAAAGAAGGTATGGAATTTGATAAAGGATTTGCCTCAGCATATTTTGTGACCAATGCAGACAAAATGGAAGCAGAAATAGAAGACCCCTATATCTTGATTACCGACAAAAAAATCTCCAACTTACAAGAATTGCTCCCATTCTTGGAAAGTCTTATTAAAGTTTCCAGAAATTTAGTAATTATTGCAGATGATATTGAAGGTGAAGCATTGGCAACACTTGTTGTGAATAAATTAAAAGGAACCTTTAACACGCTTGCTATTAAAGCACCTGGTTTTGGAGACAGACGAAAAGAAATGCTTGAAGATATTGCAATTTTGACTGGTGGTACGGTTATTTCAGAGGATACAGGACGAAAATTAGACAGTGTGACTCTTGAAGACTGTGGCCATGCGGATAAAGTATGGGCTGATAAAGAAAACACCAGGATTATTGGTGGAAAAGGGACTGCCGTTGCTTTGAAAGCACGTGTTGCTCAAATAAGAAAAGCAATTGATGCAACAAAGTCAGACTTTGACCGAGAGAAGTTGCAAGAAAGACTTGCAAAACTCGCTGGTGGAGTAGCGGTTATCAACGTGGGTGCAGCAACAGAAATCGAAATGAAAGACAGAAAAGAAAGAGTTAATGATGCGGTTGCAGCAACCAAAGCAGCGCTTGAAGAAGGTATTGTCCCAGGTGGTGGCGTGGCGCTTTTGAAGGCAAGGCAAGTGTTGGTTGCACTCAAGGCAACTCTAAAAGATGAGGATGAAAAAGTAGGCGTTGATATTTTATACAAAGCATTAGCCGAGCCCATGATGGGTATTGCAAAAAATGCAGGAGTAGATGCAGGATGGGTTGTCAGAAGCGTCGAAGAAAAAGGAAAAGAGGCAGATTATGGATTTAATGCAATGACACTCAAATTTGGTTCGATGCTTACCGCTGGGGTACTGGACCCGGCTAAGGTAACACGAAGCGCTGTAGAGAATGCTGCATCTGTTGGTATGATGGTACTAACAACCGAAGCACTTATAACCGATTTACCAGAACCAAAGTCATCTGGTCCAGCTATGCCAGATGGTGGCATGGGTGGTATGGGCGGGATGTATTAAAAATTGAGGCTTAATTAGGATTTAGTGTTGTTTTTTTCGGCCTTTTCTATTTTCCTCTGGGATAATTTTTCCTGGTTGTAGAAGTAAACGAACCATTTCAGAAAATCTTTCCATCTTTCTCTTTTCATTCCTCTATGAGCAAGCCATCTTTTGCCTAGGTGGCCAAACTGTGCTTCAATCTCATTGGTGGTTTTTGGCATGAGTGGATTGTCGAGAAATTTAAAGCTTGTGTTTGATAATTCCTGGAGTGTTACAATAGCTTTTCTTACCCCTTTGTGAACATACCACCAATTGTAGTCAATATCATAACGTCTTTCTTTTAAATATACGTTATTGCTGTTAATCCAGTATTTCAATTTATCTTCCCACCAACTCAGAGCTTCCTTTGATTCAATTAACCAGACATGATCTGCAATAGCTTTTAATTCCTTAACTTTTTCTTCTCTTGGATATCTGCCAATTACACCAATTATTCCTCTATGTAAATGGGCAAGACATATTTGATGAGGGATATGGGGAAAGACAAGATTTACAGCTCCAACTATTCCTGTTCCGCCATCTGAAACAATACCTGTAAAGCGGTAGCCCATCTCACGGACCCGTTTTAGATCTCTTGTAATTTTTGTTGCTACTTCCCGTCCTGCTACGGCAATATGTATAATCACAAGGTTTCCTGATTGTCGGTAGACCATGAGAACAAACCATCTGCCAAACCATAGGCCATCAATTAAAAGAAAGGTAACTTCTTGATTTGATTGGTCAAGACGGGGAAGCTCAGGTGGGTTTTCTAGAAAGTATTCATGAAATTTATCAATGAGATGAGCTACAGAATACCTTGATATCGAGGAGAGCATTTCATAAGTTAATCCCCAGAGGACATATTGTTTAAAAAGCTCGAAGAAAGAAATGCTAGGTTTTGTTACATGATATCTTCTGGTCTTTTTACAAATTTTACACCGGAATCTTTTCTTACCGGATGAAGTTTTACCCCAAGAAGAAAGATGAGTATTACAGGATGAACAGATTGGGCGTTTTCTGATCACATTTACCCAAATCTTATCAAAAAGCTTGACTTAACGCTACAAACATTGAATTATTGCAACACAATTCCTAATTAAGCCAAAATTGAATTAAGAATTAGGAATTAAGCCAATTACCGCCAGGAGGCGGTTTTTTACTGCAATTTTCGTCTTGCGTAGAAAAAGTGAGTGGTAAAGACAAGGAGTCCAATGAGGGTGAATGAAATAGCTTTTTCAAGGTCTTGAATTTGTAGTTGTTTTCTTTCTTGCTCAACTTGTGCCACGCAACTCTCATAAGAAGTGGGTATTTGCGCAGGTTGTACTACTCCAGCTGGCGCTTTGACAGGCATTAGTTGTATAGGTGCACATCTTTGTGTTGCATCATACCCAAGTGGATATTTTGGGAATTGTGTTGTATTGACTACGTAATGAATACTGGCAAATATTCCAATAATAAGCAGGACAAACCCAATAAGACTTACAAGGTAGAAATAAATTGTTGGTATAAGCTTCTGCACCTGTTTAGTATAGCACTTTTTGTGGGTTATTCTTCACTCTTTTCAGTAGTACTCATATGATTACAGAATGAATTAGTGTATACTGTGGGTATGGCAAAAAGAGATCCAAAAAGAAGAAGAACTCATTCACGCAAAACTGCAAAAAGGCTTGCAATAAAAGCGGAAATGCTCGCAAAACGACACAAATAGACTAGCAATCAAAATATTAGTATAGTACTTCTACGATGAGAGAGAAAAAGCTTTTTCACATATCTATTGGTGTGGTAAGTATTTTTCTCTTTTCTTTTTTCTCTTTTCTCTTTTCGCAAAGTGTTTTTGCGCATGTCATCGTGTATCCCAAAGAAGTAGGCGTAGCCAAAGTACAGGAATTTACCATGATCGCACCTTCTGAAAAAGATGTACCAACCGTTGGGCTAAAATTACTTATCCCAAAAGGAGTACAAGATGTTGTACCAAATGTAAAAGCCGGGTGGAGTGTAAATATGGTCAAAAATGGGGATACTGTTACAGAAATAGATTGGGCAGATGGGGTAATTCCGCCTGGAGAGCGCGATGATTTTTTATTCCAAGCACAAGTCCCGGCAACGACAACAACCATCAAGTGGAAAGCGTATCAGACGTATGCGGATGGAAGTACAGTGAGTTGGGATCATTCGCCTTCAAGCAATCCAGAAGACGATAGTGCGCCGCCACCATATTCCACAACTACAATCATCAATGATTTACAAGTAACCCCCGTAGTAACGCAAAATCAAGAAGAACACACATCTAAAAAAGCAGATATTGCACTTCTTTTAAGTATTCTTGCAATGTTGGGCGCAGGGGTTGCGGTTACTCTTCAGAAAAGGAAATAAACCCTAGATTGCCACCCTTCGAATTCCTCAAGGTAAACCTCCTCGTAATGACGTGGCCCTGATTTAATCGAGGGTGGCTCATGTTTCCTATTGTCCGGTTGGTGTCCCAGATGGTTTTGGTCCTCGCATTTGCATGGGAGGGTTAATTTGCACAGCTTGTGCTGTTACAGATCCATCACTATTAGACGATCCAATTACCACTATTGTATCTCCGGATTTCAAGTCCGTTAGGGCGCCAGATGTTGATTTCATAAATGCTGTTGTGCCGCTCACAACAACAATCTTACTACTTCCGTCCGGCATCTTTACTGTCACTGTATTGCCATCGATACTGAGTATCTGTCCTCTCACAGGACGCATATTTTGATTTTGACCAAATTGTCCAAATCGTCGATATTGGCCTGACTGACCCATCATGGTTACTGCTTGGTTTTTTTGATATTGCATTCCGCCGAAAAATCCAGCAGCAGCCGCAACAATTACCAAAACAATTGCTATAATACTTGCTTTATTCATATATTCACCTCCTCCTAGAAACACTTAACGATCCCGATTAAATCGGGGGAGTTGTAGTGTTTCTGAGTCCTCAAGCAAGTGCCCCGTGAGCCGTGTACGAATAGTACCTGAAGGCGAACGGTAAAACTGCAGAGGACAAGCTCCTTTTTTACTTTAAATATCTATTAAAAAACTCCAGCGAATGTTGCATAGCAAGGGTGAAATTATTGGAAATATTATGGTTATCCCCTGGATATTCATAATACTCAACGGTTTTTCCTGCATGTTGTAATTCGTCTCGTAGAGACTGGGAGAATCCAACAGGTACTTCTTCGTCGCTTCCGCCAACGTCTAGCTGAATAGGGGTTGAGATGTCTTTCACAAATTGCGTTGGGTCGATACTATTCCAAAATTGCGGATTCTCCTGAGGCGTCTTGTATTTTGCAAGAAGAGTTTGGCGAGAGGTATTACGAAGTGCAAGTTCTCGCGGACCTGGCTGATACCTCACGCGTCGTTGCCAATTATACATAAGATCTGTATACGAGCCAACAACTCCACCCCAAATAACTGCAGCTTTAATATCTTTGGTATCGACAACCGTGTCTCGAAGCGTAATATTGCCCCCCATGGAATGTCCCCATATACCAATTCTTTTTGGATCTACAAGCGAATATTTTTTTATAGATGAAAGCGCATTTAAATCATCAATTGCATACGCAGGGGAATAATATGCACCTTCTGGATTTCCCTCTGAATTGCCATTGCCGCGATAATCCGGTTTGAAGACAATATATCCTGCTTGAGAAAATACAGGGTAATATGATGCATATTGTCCGATACTTGGAAAGGTTTGATAAGTTTCTGGAGTAATGTAGCCGTGGTTAAAGAGAATAACAGGCCAGCCAGAAGTCGGTTTTTGCCCGATAGGTACTGTAAGGAGGGCAAATATTTTGAGCCCATCAGACAAATATGAAGTAAGGTATTGATGATAGTTACTTCCTTCTGGAAGTGTTTGCTCGATTGTGATATCGCTTCCTGGATAGCTGCGCGAGCGCATTGCAGCAATAGAAAGAGGGTTAGGAATTTGTGCAGATGGAGAAGGGGTAATGTGTTTCATCACAAAACTGGATTTCATTGTTGCAGTATTTCGCAAAAGGAGAATTACAATTCCCCCCAGAAGCACAAGGCAAACAATCAGTAATGTAACTTTTCTTTCAATTTTCATATGGTTTATTAATAATTCGGGGTCCTGCCACTCGGCTCCTCCCGCAGATGCTCGCTCAACTTTGTTTCGCTGCGCGTCAGCGGGACCCTCCGCTCGCGTCACCCCTTAATTTCCCTAATTCTTAAATATTATTTTCCCGGTTATTTATACTAAATACACATTCGGCAAGCTCAGTGCAAGCTAAATACTAAATACTAAATACATATATCCTGCGTGTTATTCATATCTTAAGGCCTCAATTGGCTGCATATTGGATGCTTTGCGGGCCGGATACCATCCAAAAATAATACCTATACCAGCAGAGACAAAAAAAGCAACAAATACCGACACTGGAGATATAACAAAAAGCGACGAAGTGAGCAGTGAATATCCATACGAAAATGCTGTTCCTAAGAAAATTCCTATAATTCCCCCAATAAAGGTAAGCATAATTGCCTCAATAAGAAATTGCAAAATAATAATTTTTTTCTTGGCACCCAATGCTTTTTTGAGTCCAATTTCTCGAGTACGCTCATTGACCGTAACAAGCATAATATTCATAATACCAATACCTCCAACAAGTAAAGAAATTGCAGCAATACCGGAAAGGAGTGTGGTAAATGTACCTGTTGTAGAAGATGCAGCATTCAAAATATCCGATTGTGACAAAATAGTAAAGTCTGCCTGGGTGGGGTTTGAGAGTTTGTGACGAGCCAAAAGAAGATACCCGATTTGATTTTCTGCGTCTGTCATCATGTCTGGGGACTTTGCAGATACAGAAATACTGCTTACATAATCTACGCCAAATACCTCTTTTTGGGCGGTTGTGAGGGGAATAAAAATTGTATCATCCCGGTTGGCAAATCCACTTCCACCTTTTGATACGGTTACTCCAACTACTTTAAATGCTAATTTATTAATTCGAATTGTTTGTCCCACTGGGTCTGAAATAGTTGGAAATAAATCCGCAACAACTTGTGGTCCAAGTACTGCCATTTTACTAATTCCTACGACATCTTGGCTCGTAATAAATGAGCCACTTTGCATGGTAATACTATTTACAGGCATATAGTCATTTGTAACGCCAATGACCGAGGTGTTGGTATTATTGCTGCCTGCTGTTACCTGGCTGCGACGGCTTAATTGTGGAGAAACATTGCTTACTGTAGTGACTTGGGGAGATGTTGTAATTGCTGTTGCATCATCTGCAGTAAGGGTTGTAGTGCTCCCTGCACCTGCTTGCACGGCGCCGGTTCGGGCAGATCCGGGATTTATGGTAAGTAAATTAGACCCCAATGCTTGAATTTGCGTTTGAATTGCTTGCTGGCTTGCTTGCCCCAAAGAGACAAGCGCAATAACAGAGCCAATACCTATCACAATACCCAAAATAGCCAAGCCAGTGCGAAGCTTATTGAGCGTAAGTGTTTGCAAACTTTCTGTAATGAGCTCTACGATTTCTTCCATATTTTTCCGTCTTTCACATGAATGATTCTTTGCGCATATTGGGCAATATCTGGTTCGTGGGTAATCATGACAATCGTATGTCCTGCGGTATGTAGTTCTTGAAAAATCTTCATAATTTCCTCAGCCTGTGCTGAAGCAATATTTCCCGTTGGTTCATCGGCCAGTAAAATTGCAGGATTCATAACAAGCGCGCGAGCAATGGCAACACGTTGTTGTTGTCCTCCTGAAATTTGATTTGATGTATGATTCATGCGTTCTTTGAGTCCCACCATAGTAATATATTTTTTGGCTGTCATAAGCCTTTTCTCAATGGGAATACCGGCATAACGCATAGGCAAGCACACATTTTGTAAAACAGTAGTCCGGGGAAGCAGATTAAATGCTTGGAAAATAAAACCTATTTTTCGATTTCGAATATCGGCCAACTCATCATCAGTGAGTTTTTCCACATTTTCTCCGTCTAGTATATATGTGCCGTTTGTTGGTTTGTCTAATGCGCCAATAATATGCATGAGGGTTGATTTTCCAGATCCTGAAGGGCCCATGATAGCAACGAATTCTCCTTTTTTAATGGAAAAAGATACATCAGACAGGGCAATAGTTTCTATGTCCCCGGTCTTATAGATTTTTGAAATATGCGAAAGGTTTATCATATACGGTTAGGAGGATTATTAGCGCGGGGAAGAATAATATTTTTTTCAGATCGCTTCTTGCTCCTTAAAAATAGAGATAGGCTGCAATAGCGGATCTAAAAAATATTCATTCTGACCTCAGCGCATTCGTTGTATAAAACATTCATTATTGTCCGCGTCCGCTCCCTCCTCGTATAAATACTGCGCCTCCTCCACCAAATCCACCTCGTCCACCTATTCCACTAAAAGGAGACGATGATGCGCCGGTAGTACTGCTTGCTGAGGAAGTAATACCTGTGACAACAGTATCTCCCTCAGAAAGTCCTGAGGTGATTTGGGTCTGTGTATCTGAATTATCGCCTATTTCTACAGAAACAACAGAAATTTTACCATTCTTCAAAACTTGGACAGTTGAGCCATTACTTGTTGTTGTCACTGCTGCGGTTGGGACAAGTAAGACATCTGTATCGACCTTTGTAATAATATTTGCTGTCACATTCATATTGGGAAGAATTTTGTCATTTGTGCTATCGAGTGCCATTGTTGCCGGATACGTGGTGACACCAGAGGAAACTGCTCCTGTAGTATTAATTCCAATAATTTTTCCAGTAAATGTAAGGTTGGGAAGTGCGTCGAAAATAAGTGTAGCACGCTGTCCCCCAGCTACTTTTGGGGCATCTACTTCTGAAATGCTAATGCTAATAATTGGTGTCCCTTCGGTTTTAATAGACGCAATTGCTTGCCCGGACGAGGTTGTGGTGGTTGTCGTATTTGTGGTGGTGGAGGATGTACTGCCACCTGCAAGTTGCATGCCAGGAGTTATGGTTAAATCAGTCACAACACCTGCTATTGGCGCAGCTATAGTGGATGCTACAGCTTGGTATGAAAGGTATGCGCTATTGATAGAAGCTTGGGCTTGTGCAATAACGCCTTGTTGATTTTTGTCTTGTGCTTCTGCCGCCAACCAATCATTTTGCACGGTAGTAAATTGAGGTAATGCTCGATTGGTAGTATTTGGCGAACCATCAGAATTTTGGTAGGTGGAATTTTCAGCGAGTGTGGTAAATGCTTGCCATTTGGAAAAAAGTGAAGATTGAAGGGAATAATATGTTGCTTGTGCACTATTGAGTGAATTCTGCGAAGATAAATATGTACTCCAAGCAGCAGCTTGTTTTTGCTGACCAGACTGGTCAAGTGTCACAGTTGTAATTGTTTGGCCTGGCGTAACCGTGTCTCCATTTTTTACCAGCACTTCATTAATAACCCCACTTGCTTGTGTTGTGACAGAAGCTTTATTGGCAACGCTTACCTGCCCTGATGCACTTACGCTTGTGATAAGGGTTCCTCGGCTAGCTACTGCTGTTTGATATTGCTGGGTTGATTTTTTCGGGCCAAAAATATTCCACCCAATAAGAAGGAGAAGAAGAATTGTCGCGATACCGACGATCTTCCTTCTCGAAGAGATGAATAGTTGTATTTTCTTTAAATAAATACTCATGAAAGCAGATACAATTCTAGCTGGGAATTATGAACATCAGATGAATTTACTCTGTATAGCCTGGAAAATAATCGGTTTTGATATTGCTTTTGTGTACATGCATATTGTGAAGGAGTGCTTCAAAGAGTCCCAAACAAGAGTAATTTGTAGATATTTTCTTAGAAACATCCAATGAGTATATCAAGAAAAAATGACTTGATTATGAATGAAGCGATCTATTTCTTCTGAGGATAAAATTTTTCAAGGTTTCAAAAATGTTTTTTGACTTTGGAGATTGCAGTTCTTTTGGTGTTGTCAGATCTTTAAGCTGAAGTGGCAGTTCCTGGTCTTTGTAATATTCCCTTCTGTACTCTCCAAAACGTGTTGGGTCTACCATAGTGGGGGGAGGTTTACTATCTGGATATGTAACATGACTACTCACGACATCTCCTGGTATTGGTCTCTCTACTACGATTTCCGGTGGTCTTTGATCTTCTGATGATTCCGGTGGTGCACCTTCCGGTACTGCTTTTTCTCCTTCTTCTGACATGCGAGCTGATTATAGACGATATGCTATACGGGTACAATACATTTGCCTAAAGCGTTCAGGAGTTTCCAAACCCTCGTCATCGCGAGGCTATGAAATAGCCGTGGCGATCTCTTGAGATTGCTTCGCTACTCGCCTCGCGGCGAAGCGGGCGCTCGCAATGACGATCTCTTTGTCAAATCGTGAATGGTTACGTTTGCCTTTTTTGGATTAATCGTGAAATACGAAATAACCGCACTCAGAAATGCAAGCATAGCACCGCTTGCCATTACCCAGTCAAATGCATAGACAAAAGAATCTTCTATTGCATTTTGGGCAATAGTTTTTGTTGTACTACCAAATGTGTGTGGTATTTCTATGGCACCCATTTTATTTTCTTGAGTGATAATTTGTTGCATTTGCACTGGTTGCATAAGTGAGGTAGTAAGGCGAGTGTGTAATTGGCTTTTAAAAAACGATACCATAATAACTCCAAAAAGAGCTACTGCCAAAAGTCCTGCAATTCTTGCTACAGCATTATTAATTCCAGAGGCAGCACCGGAAAATTTACTTTCCACAGATAACGCGGATTTGGTAAGCGGCGCAATGACAATTGCCATTCCCAAGCCAAAAAGAATAAGGCCCGGCATGTAGCCTAAAAAATAATTTGCGTGGCGAGCAGGAAGTATGAAAAGTACCATTGCACATGAGACAAGCAGTGGTCCAACAATCATTGGAATACGAGGGCCTATTTTGTCTGCAAGCGTTCCGCCAATTCCTGATAAGAATGTGATAAGAAGTATTGTTGGAAGCATGCCAAGTCCTGCGAGAAGAGGAGAATAATGTTGGACTTGTTGAAAATTAAGGACGAGAAAGAAAATAACACCATATAACGCAGCATACAGAAAAAGCGTTGCCAAATTGGCTCCGGTAACCAGGGAAGATTTAAATAAAGAAAATGGCACAAGTGGTTCTTTTACCTGCATTTCAACACGAATAAATAAAAGAAGAAACGTAATACCTGCGATAAGACTACCAACAGCCAGAATATCCCATCCATTTTCAGGCCCACGAATGAGTCCATACACAATGCCAAAAAGTGAAAGGAAAATATAGAGAGCGCCTTGTGTATCTATGCGAGTTGCGCTATCGTTTTTTGTTTCTGGGACATAGCGAAGTGTAATAAAAAATGCCAAAATCCCTAAAGGAATATTAATAAAAAATATCGATGACCAGCCGTATGTTTGGACGAGCCATCCTCCCAAAAAAGGTCCAAGTGCTGCGACTCCTCCTGCAAATCCAGACCACATGCCAATTGCTTTTCCCCTGACTGATTCTTTAAATGAAACATTAATAATACTTAAGCTTCCAGGGACCATAAGGCTGGCACCAATACCCTGAAGTACCCTGAAAAGTACTAATTGTGTGATTCCAAAAGACATACCACAGAGAAAAGATGCGATAGTAAAAATACCAATGCCATAAAGAAAAACTTTTCTTCGTCCAAATCTATCGCCTAATGCGCCACTAATGAGAATAAGTGCTGCCAAAAAAAGTGCATACCCATTTACTATCCATTGAATGTCTGCAACGGTTGCGTGGAGCTTAGATTGTATGACAGGAATAGCAATGGTCACAACGGTTCCATCTAAAAAAGCCATGCCAGAGGCAAGAATGGTAGCAAAGAGAATAAATTTTCCTACCAGGTCTTTTGTGGTATGCTCATGCATGTTTTTATTGTAGCAAAAAAATCCAGTATGTTATACTTGCTGTATGCACATAGATACGCTTGAGGAAATACATAAGAAATTTTCCCCTCCGCAAAATGTCAAACAACTTCATAGGAATAGCCTTTCACCAATTGATAGACTTGCGTTATATATTACCCAAAGAGTTGGTACCATGGGATTTTTCTTTATTATATTTGGGTGGACAATTCTGTGGCTTGGGTGGAATATTCTGGCTCCGTCGCCTTTTCGATTTGACCCGTTTCCTGCCTTTGTCCTTTGGCTTTTTATCTCCAACCTTATTCAAATTCATTTAATGCCTCTTATTATGGTTGGGCAAAATATACAAGGGAAATATGCAGACTTACGCTCAGAACATGACTTTCAGACCGATACAAAGGCAGAAAAAGAAATCGAAACCATTCTTTTACACTTAGAACACCAACAAGACTTAATATTGGAAATACTCAAAAGAGTAGAAAAATTAGAGAAAACAAAGTGATTTCTTACGCATCTTGCAAAATTACGCATTGTCGCCTATACTACGGTCATGACGCAACATATTCTGATCATCGAAGATGATACAGATATTCAAGAGTTGCTGAAAAATTTTCTCCAAGAAGAGCACTACATTGTCCACGCAGTTGGAAAGGGGGGCGATGGTCTCAAATATGTCCAAGTCTCGCCGCCAGATTTAGTTATTCTCGACCTCACGCTTCCAGACATTGCCGGTGAAACAGTTTGTATGCAAATTCGCAAAGACTATGCCGATCTTCCCATAATTATTTTAACTGGAAAAGATGATATTAGTACGAAAGTGCAGGGATTTAAAATAGGGGCAGATGACTATGTAACCAAGCCATTTCTTATCGAAGAACTTTTTGCTCGAATCCAAGCAAGGCTTAGGCCATTTACAACCGATACAACGTTAATTGTTGGGGACTTGCAATTAGACAAGAAAACAATCGAGGTAAAAAGAAATAAAATCCCTATTTCTATGACTCCATTGGAATTTAAATTTTTAGAATATTTAATGGAAAATAAAGGGGTTGTGTTAACCCGAGAAATGATCCTCAATCGTATTTGGCAATATTCAATGGATGTGGAAAGCCGTGTTGTCGATGTATATATTGGATATTTACGAAAAAAAATTGACGATCCATTTTCGATCAAATTACTTCATTCTGTGAGGGGATTCGGATATTCAATAAAAGAACCACCAGAATCCTCCGTATAAAGCTTACCGTGTTTGCGTGCATGCAGTGATGTGTGTAGCAGTAGACGCTTGGGACGCAAACGTCGTATCAGCCAAATAGGTCATCCCGTAATAACTCATCACAACAGCCAAGATAAGTGCAAGCGCTGTTTTCAGAAAAAGAGATGCGTTTTCCTGCCAAAGATTCTCCATGTATCCTCTCACCTCCTTATCTACCATATCTTATGCTGTTGGAGTAAAATAGGCGTGAGAAACCGGTATGAATTAGATAAGAGGTTTTATTGGTAAATTCACAACAAATGATGCGCCGCTGCCTGGAGTGCTTTTGACATGGATACTCCCTTTGTGTGCCAAAACAATTTGATTGGCTATATACAAACCAACTCCCAAGCCATGAAAATCCTTTGCATTTCCCCCTCTTTCAAAGAGTGAAAAAATACGTTTTTGTTGGTCTTTGGAAATACCAATGCCATTATCGGTAATGGTAATTCTTGCTTCATTCCCTGATGATTCCAGGCGAATATGTATTGGTTTGCCTTTTCCAAATTTAATTGCATTGGATAAAAGATTGCTGAGCATTTGCTCGAGTCGTACTTTGTCCCAATATCCGGTAATATTTTCTTGTAAATCCAAGACGAGCTGACAATTTGCCTGAAGCATTTTTTCAGAAAAACGTTCGGTAACATCGGTAATGATTTTGTACAAATCAACTGTTTCCATGACAAGGTCGACTTTTCCTGTCGTGATAAGGGAAACATTCAATAAATCCGAAATCATTTTTGAGAGTCGAAGGGTCTGTTGCTCGGCACTTACCAACATATTCATGAGGTGTTCTATAGAAAAATTTGCCAGCGAAACGGTTTTTATATTACGAAGTGCTAATTGTAACTTGAGTAACATGGAGGTAAGCGGAGTACGCAATTCATGTGAGGCAATAGATAAAAATTCGTCACGTGCTCTAATTTGTTCTTTTGCCTTTGCGTACGCTTCGCGTTGATAAAGAATAAGATCGGTCAGGTATTTTTCATTTACTTTCATTTGCGTGAGCTCTTTGGTAAATTTTGTTTTTTGAATAATAAAGCTTACAAATGTAGCAGTAATGAAAAAAAGTAATAACGGAAGAAAAAAGGATGGATGGGCCAAAGCAGGCGCTTTTTCCAAATATTGCAGATATCCCACAGAAACAATAATACTCAGCGCAGATAGCCATCCAGCCTGCAGTCCTCCATACCAAGCAGAAAACGCTACACTAATAAGACCCAGCAAAAGTGTGTCGGTTATAAATGGGACGTATTGTTTGAGCAGAAATATGGTAAAGACACAGACACTTGAAGACCCAATGATAATCAAAAGGAGAGCAATTTGAGACCAAAAACGTATTTGTTTGACATTACGAAAAAAATTAAACCTCTTTTCTATATTGGAAATTTTTTTCTCAATGCTCTCAAAACTTCCTATGTCATGAATTCTTGGAGGTAGCAGTTGCATATGCTCACGATTTACCATTTTCTCTTGCATACAACATTCTTTGAGAAGAGTATATCATACATGTGGGCGGCTTTCGCGTTTGGAGACAAAACCTTACCTAACTCTTACCTCTCCTTCGTACTATTTCAAGGAAATAACATGTAAAGTAACATACCGGTAAAGGAGATATGTTTGTACGAAGACCAAAATTCAATATAAAAGAAAGTTTTCAGCAATTCTTTACACTGCGTGGAGAGGAGCTTCTTTTTATCAAACGACAACATGTCCTTTTAACAATTATGAATATGGCAATCGCCGTATGTTTTGGCATTTTTTTAGGTGTATGCATACTCCTTTGGAGTAAATTTATCTTGGCGATACCACTATCGCTTTTTCTTTGTCTGTATTTGGCATTAGCGCTTTTTACCATTAGTCTTGTTGCGAAATTTTTTGTTGATTGGTATTTTCATATCTATATTATTACGAATAGAAAAATCCTTGAGGTATGCTATAAACCTCTTTTTTCAAAGGTTATTTCCACAGTGCCGCTAGACCAGGTGCGATGTTTGGAAGTAAATGCTCAGACAAATGGGATTATCAATACCCTTTTTGACATAGGCCATTTATACTGTCACTTTGATATGTTGACGCATCAGGATACATTTATTATGTCCCATATTCATGCGCCTGAAAAATTTGGTGTAAAACTTGCTGATACATTAAATACAATTATTTCCTCACGTGTACCAACACAAATAATGCCTCTGCCTCTTGATACCAACCAAACATCCCCTGAGCAGAAAATGCCGGTTGTGTCATCTTTTTATGCATTTGGCGGGATATAATATTTTGTTGGTTGGTGTCTGCTTTCTACTTGCGGGAATGATAAGTTTGTATAATTGGCTCCATATACAAGAAGTGGAAAAAGCTGTTCGTCAAGTTGGATTTGTAGTGCCAAGGCAACTTTTTACCTTTTTGCATTTTCTTTTTTATTCCTCTGTGTGTATTACCATTTTAATAGGAATAGTATTTATTTACGAGCTTGTCGTGTAAACATATACGACACTTTCGATAATAACGTGTCGATGTCAAATGGTTTTGGAATAAAATCATCTGCGCCTGCTTCGCGTATCGACTTTTGTGCTGTTGGGTGTGCTGAAATCATAATAATAGGGATATTTCGCGTACGATTTTGATTTTTTAATTTTGTACTTATTTCCCGTCCGTCGGCTCCAGATAAAAAAACATCAAGAATAATCAAATCAGGCAAGCTTTTTTGAAGCTGTTGTCTGAGAGCTTCCTCATCTTTAGTAAGCGTAGAAACTTCATACCCAGCGTCTGTGAGTACCATTTCCAACGCTTCAAGAATTCCCTCGTCGTCATCGATAATTAAAATCTTTTCTCCTGCCATACTTTCTCCATTATGCTCCCTTTTCTCTTATATTGGTAATGAAAAACAAAAAATCGTTCCTTTTCCTTTCTGGCTCTTCACCCAAATTCTCCCTTTATGGTGTTTGATAATGTCGCTTGCAATATATAACCCTAATCCGAGCCCTGGATAGGTTCTGGATGCTACATTATTTGTTTGGAAAAATCTTTCAAAAATCATATCCTTATCGTGCTTGGAAATACCAATACCGTAATCTCTTACGCAAACAGTTGCCCTATGGGTATCCTGTTTTGAGCTAATAATAATTTTATGTGCATTTGGAGAAAATTTCACAGCATTTGTTAAAAGATTGGTTAAGACTTGGCTGATTCGCTCACGGTCTGCCAGCACGCGTGCTTTTGTTTTCCCTTGAATGGTAAGTGTATGCGTTTTGGTTGTGCGCTGGACAGTTTCTACTGTCTCATGCATGATGTCGTTTAAAGAAAGCACTTCAAGCGCATAGGTAATTTTTCCTACTTGTATTCGGGATAAATCAAGCAATCCATTTACAAGGTCTATAAGGTTTGCAATTTGTTTGTCCATTTTACCTAGGAGGTGCGTTTCTTGTATATTGCCTTTTTTCGTAAATTGTTTGGAGAGAAATTGGGAAAAAAGCTTTAAAGAGGTAAGCGGGGTTCGTAATTCGTGCGACGCAAGTGCGATGAATTCATCTTTTCGCTTTTCACTTTGTTTTTTCTCGGCAACGACGGCTGCCAAAACCATTGCTGTAATGGCCGAAATTCCCAAAAAACTTTGAAGCAAAAATAACCTTTCAGAAAAATTTCCTTGGGCAAAAGGTCCAAATCCTGTGGATAGGCCCCATACAGAAATAACAGTAAGAATACATATTGCACTCAGGGTAACACGTTGACTAAATCGTAAGGCAACCCAGATAAGAAGCGGATATATAAAAGGAGAGACTGGGAAACCTATGAAATGCATTCCTCCAACATCGGCAAATACGATAGCGCTGACAAGCGCAATTGATGAAAATAAAAATATCCCCTCAATAATTTTTATGGGTTGAAGCCTTATTTTTTCTTTAACACTATACACAAAGAAAAGTGGTGCGATAATAATATTGCTCATCATATCTCCTACCCACCAGACAGTCCATGTGCGAAGATACGACCCAAAAGAGATAACATGCATAAAAGCAAGGCTTGAGACGCCAATGGTTGCGCTGAGAAAAGTCGATAAAAACCCCGCAAAGACAACGAGAATGAAAATATCTTGTAGTCTTTGAAGGCTTGGTCTAAATCCAAATTTTTTGAGAAGCAAGGCACCCATTACTGCTTCCAAGGCATTTCCTATACCTATTCCAAGTGCTGCAAAAAGCGGAGCGCCAGTAAGAAAATTTATGACACTTGCTCCCAAGATAATTGCTGGCCAGAAGCGAATACCAAAAAGAAACAGAAATACTAAAGAAATTCCTGTAGGTGGCCAGATCACCGTCGCAAATTTATTGACTGCATGAAGACTGAGGCCAAATTTTGCCAATGCCACGTAAAAGAAAAAGAAGATTGCAACTTTTCCTATATATGAAAGCCATGCCTTCATAATGGAGAGTGTACCCCATAAGAGACAAGGATTCAAGCTGTAACCTGTGAGGGTTCTTTTAGATAAAGAAAGACAAGAAGGGAAATCCCAGCGCATGCTGCTGCAAAGAAAAATGTGATAGATGGTGAATACAAAGACCAAAGGAGTCCACCAATAACAGAAGCAAGCACGGTGAGAATACTGGTGAGCGTATAGACTGTGCCATACGCGGTTGCAGCATTTTTGTCCTTTATCATTTTACCAATCCATGCTTTCGCTACGCCATCGGTGAGTGCGATATAAAATCCATATACTGCAAAAAGGATAAAAATACCGATTCGTGTGGTATTCAGGGCAAAGCCTATGTATACAAGAATAAAAATAAGAAGGCCGAAAGTAAATATTTTTTTCGGGCCGAGTCTATCTGAAAGTTTCCCGGCAGGAAAAGAGCACAGGCTATAGACAGTGTTATAGAGAATATATGCTCCTATCACTGCAAAAAGTCCGATTCCTATATTCTGTGCCCTAAGAATAAGAAAAGTATCAGAGCTATTGCCCAAGGAAAAAATTACCATGCCAAGAAGGAATACTTTGAATTCTTTGGGAAAGCGCTCAATGACAATTTTCAGGGTGGTTTTATTGGTCAAGACGTGTTTTTTTGCTTCTTTAACAAAAAAGAAAAACAGAAGACTCAAAAATGCCGGAATTGCAGCAATAAATAAAATTGGACGAAGATTATTGTGAAAAATCCAAAGAAGCAACAAGGCGATAGTGGGACCAATCACAGCTCCTGCTGAATCCATTGAGCGGTGAAAACCAAAAATAAATCCTTTATTTGTTTTGTTTGTTGTCTCCAAAAGCAGTGCATCCCGCGCGCCTGTGCGGACTCCTTTTCCAAGCCTATCGACAAATCTTCCAAGCAGTACCACAGGCCATGTATAGGCAAGAGCAATAATAATTTTGGAGAAAGCACTAGCTGTGTATCCACCGACAACAAATATTTTTCTCTTTTGCAATCGGTCTGAGTAATAGCCAAAAATTGCCTTAAAAAAGGATGCGGCTCCCTCGGCTATACCTTCTATAATTCCCAAGACAAAGACAGGCGCTCCGAGGACTTGTGTAATAAAAATTGGCAAAATAGGGTAGAGCATTTCAGATGCAATATCATTAAAAAGACTCACCAAGCTTAAATACCATACAACTTTGGGAATAGTATTTTTCTTCATAAGAAAAGTATAGCAGACTTAATTAAAATTGCGACTCAGATGGTGGAGAAAAGAGGGTTCTTTGGAAGTAATTTTTTCTTCGTCCAACGATTGTTCTTTTGGAGGAACTTTGCCTTCAAGTCGGGCAATTTCAAGAGATAACACCTGATTTTCCGCTTGTAATTTGTCTATTGTTTTCTGCGCTCTTTGTATGGCGACATCTTTTCCATGGAGCGTAAAAAGGGATGAAAGCGAATCGACCAAACTAATCAGCCAACTGATAAAAATTCCCAAAAGAATTGCTCCTATGACAATAGCATATAAAGGAATTCCGGATATCATATAATTTCCTACCACAATATGCACAAGTCCTGTATTTTGTGTTGCAAGGTATGCAACCCCCAGACCAAAAGCAATAAGAATAAGTAGTGTTATCATATGTACTATGTATACAGTACTCTTTACAAAAATGAGTGAAAAAAGTGTAAGAGTTGGGCAAGGATAAGATGGGGTATACTATACCTATGGTCAAAAAACGAATTATTATCAAAGGTAAAAAACTCAAAGAGCTATTTAAAAAAAACACACGGAAAGGTTCACGGAAAGATTTTTTTGAATTATTAAAAAGAGCGATTCACAGATAAATGTATTATGCTGACTCTTTTTTCTCAACAAGGGTAAATTGTATCTTTTTAAAGAATGTCCAGGTATAGCTTTCTGCGTCTGAGAGTAAGTCTCCATTGTTTTGCGCCATAAGCGCTCGTATAGACACATACATTCTCCATGCCGTTTTGTATGTGACTCCCAACTCTTTTTGTAATTGGGTGATAGAGATGTTTGCGCGGGTATGGGTCATCAAAAATATACAATAAAACCATACCCGTAACGGAGTTGATGATTTTTCAAAAAGAGTGGTTGCTAATGGATAGATTTGATTTCGACAAAATTCACAGGAATAGACAAGTCTTCCACGTACCTTAAAATACTTTGTTACTCTTTTACAACGCAGACACCGTGTGCCATTTGGAAAGCGAAGTCTTTTAATTTCTTCAAGACATGCATCGTCATTGGGAAATTGACGAATAAATTCGAAAAATGTAAAGGCTTTATCCATATTTTAATCACAAATTTATTTGTCATTCCCGTGAAATTGGGAATCCATATAATAATTTTAGAAGAGGTGCTCCCGCTTCCGCAAAATGATTATATAAAAGATAAATGTATTGTATTAGGTTCATTTACGTGTTGTCAAGGGATAGATATTGAAATTGCCTATTGACGAACATTTCTCCTATTCGATACAGTAATAATACGATTGATTTATGAGACATCATTTTTCTTCCTATGTTGACCAGGCAATTACATTACTCCTTTTGGTGGTTGCCGGACTAACGCCATTATTATTTTTAAGCCAAACAACAGAATTTTATGAAATGCCAAAATTAGCATTTTTGGTTGTTGCAACAGTACTGCTTCTGGGTCTTTGGATTTTCTCTTGGATTGTAAAAGGAAAAGTAACAATTACCAGGACTCCTTTGGATATTCCACTCCTTGTACTTTTAGGCGCAGTATTGGTATCGACGTATTTTAGCGTGTCAAAATCTGCGGCAATATATGGTAATTTCCCAAGAGTGCATGGGTCTGCTGTTGCATGGATTACCTATATCCTTTTATATTTTGTCACTGTTTCTCACCTAAAAACATTGGCACGTATTAAAAATTTCCTGTATGTTTTGTATGCCAGTGGTGTCGTAGTAGCGATTGTGACTGTCTTGGCTTTCTTCAATCTTTTTCTCCCATTTGACTTTGCAAAAGCAGTGAATTTTACTCCTACCGGGTCTTCTTTCTCAACGATTGCATTCCTTTTGCTTCTCTTACCATTACCATTATTGTCTTTAGTTACGCCAAATACGTACATGCCAAAACCGTTTGCCATTGGTTTGTCTATTTTGTTTGGAGTCACTATAGTATTACTTGGATCTGTGACGAGTATCTTGGCACTGCTTGCGGTAATTGTTCTATGCATTGTTGTATCCAATCCACAACGTGTAACAAAAACACTCCCGTTATTTATTATTCCTGTCGTTGTCATTGTTATTACCCTTATGTTGGCATACCTGCCACTTCCAGGAGGCTTAAATAAATTGCAGGCTATGGAAGCGAATTTCCCGAAAGAAATTCAATTACCATTTGCGACATCGTGGAAAGTGACTGTATCAGCTTTTAGAGATGCGCCGCTCGTGGGTACTGGTCCTTCTTCTTACCTCTTTAATTTCACGAATTACAAACCACTTGAATTTAACCAAACAAATTTATGGAGCTTCTCTTTTGACAGTGCATACAATGAATTCTTGCAAATCTTAGGGACACTGGGTATCTTCGGATTCCTTGCATTCCTTGCAATGTGTCTTATTATTTTGAATGCAAGCCGAAAAAATTTAACGACAAGTGCTACAGAAGCAAATGCTGATGAAGCAATGCATGTCCTCCTGCCGTCACTGGCAATAGCAGGATTTGTTTCCCTTATTTTGCTTGCAATTCATGCAACAACCCTTGTGTCCCTTGTGGTGACATTCTTTATGCTTGCTGCGCTTATGATGTCCCAAAGGTCTATTCGCGAAAAAGTTATGGAGCTTTCCATGGGTATCAAAGCATCGACTGCCGAAGGCAAACATTTTGACCTTTTCCCAATTATTATCTTCATAGTCTTTCTTATTGCCGCTGTACCAGTGCTATACAAAACAGGGAATATTGTTGCTGCAGATTACTATCACAGACAGGCTTTGTTACAGGCAAATAAAAGTGGAAGCTTGACATACCAGGATTTACAAAAAGCAGAAACCTTAAATCCTGAGAGTGATTTGTACAGAGTGGATATGGCGCAAACCAATTTTGCACTGGCTAATGCAATTGCTGCACAAAAAGGACCAACAAAAGACAATCCAAAAGGATCCCTAACCACCCAAGACCAACAGACCATCCAAACGCTTCTCTCCCAAGCAATCAATGAAGGTCGTGTCAGTGTAACGCTCAGTCCGCTCTCACCACGTAATTGGGAAGTATTGGCATCGATTTATCGAAACATTTCAGGGGTTGCACAAAACGCACTCGCATTCTCTCTGAATGCCTATGGACAGGCAATACAAAGAGATCCATTAAATCCTGCGCTTCGAGTGAGTGTCGGAGGAATATATTACTCTGCAAAAAATTATCCTCTTGCAACGCGATTCTTCACAGACGCAGCGAATTTAAAACCTGACTATGCAAATGCATACTACAATTTGGCTATCACACTTCGAGATAGTGGAGATTTGCAAAATGCAGCAGCAGTGGCACAACAGCTTGTCACGCTCTTGCAGAAAACACCAAATAGTCCAGACTACAAAACAGCATCCGCTCTTTTGACCGACCTCAAATCAAAAGCAGCAGCAAGTACTGCTAGCCAACAAGCACCTGCAGGGCAACAGACAAGTGCACTTCAAAATCCCAACCTTCCTAGTGTGAATGTAAATAACCTGAATAATCCTCCATCTGTAACGCCAGTCCCATCTGTCAAACCAAATCCAAATGCAAATATCCCTCAAGTTTCCCCAACCCCGGCAAAGTAAGCAGTAAGGTCTTGCGCCAGCGCTTCTAATTTACACCCCTTAACCCTTATGTTACCCTTAAGTCATGCCGCAAGATGATATTACCCAAACCCTTATTGCGCAAACTCTTCAAGAGCTATCTACTCCTGACAGACCGCGACAAAAATCCCGCATCTGGCAAGATCCAAATGGTTTCCAATACCTTGGAGTTTGGCAAAATGCCGCACTCCTCCGAGTCTTAGTCCACAAATTTACCCTTACATTACCTGTATGGGAAAAGAGGTTAAAAGCCCAGATGGATGACTGCGCTAGGTCTCAAAAACGCAACATCGAGGAAGGTTGGAAAAGACCGACAACATCTGAATACCTCCAATTCCTTGGGTACTCTCAGGCATCTCTTGAAGAACTTAAGGGGGATATAAGGGATGCCAAAACCGATGGATTTTTGCCATCCAAACCCGGATCAACTCTTGCCGATATCAATATTGACCTCAATATTTTTAAGGGACCGCTTAAGGGACAAATTAAGGGTGAGCCAACTGACCCCACTCACCCTTACTGTCAACCCTTAAATACACTTAATCCCAAGGATTTAACGTACGAGATCTTTATTGAGCTTATTAACAAAACAGACTGGCTCTTTCGCAAGCTCGTAGAATCTTTAGAGAGTAAATTATCAAACGACCAAAAAGGGTACCAAATCAACAAAGCCCGAATACGGGAAGCTATCAAGAAAAAATGACGTATTGACATACGTCATACGTATGATATACTTTACTTATTATGCAAAGAATAAGTGTATATATTCCTGAAGATATTAAAAAAAGAATTAATTTAGTAGCTAAGGCAAAAAGCAAGGCTGAGTCTGAAATAATTCGTGATGCATTGGAAGAAGGGCTTAATATAATTCATTCTCCCTCCGGCTCCGCCCAAGCATTACTTACTCTGGTAAAAATGGCTGAAAAAATTCCCACAAAAGGAAAAGTTCCACAAGATGCAGTAAAGAATATGGATTATTATACTTGGGGAGGCAGCAAGCGTGAATGAGCCAAAATTTAAAAATAAAATAGTTGTTGCCGACGCAGATGCTTTAATAGCTCTAGCACTGGAGCATGATCCTCATCACAAAAAATCAGTTACTATCGCTGAGATGTTGGCCAGGAATCTTGTTACTATTATTTTCCCAGTGACAGTATTCCCTGAAGCTATTACTACACTAAAACGCGCATTTAACCAACCAGAGAAAGCACACCTTATTAATAAGCAATTCCAACAAGGAGCTTTTTCTGTTGAATATATTAATGAGGAAATTATGACACGAGCGAGTCAATTATTTGAAAAAGCTGTATCAAAACAAAACACGTTCTTTGATGCGATAGTTGCTTCAACTGCAGAAAAATTGGAAGCAGATGCAATTTTCTCTTTTGACAATTGGTACACAAAATTGGGTTTTACAATTGCCTCAAACATGTAAGATTGTCTCGTATTACAAATTCGTATTTGTACTATATAAGTCTTTTTCTGTAAGGGGGGAGCCGCCAATTTTTTTCATTATGGTATTGGCAAGCATGAGCACTTGCGTGGGGTCGGATGCATACTGGAGTGATTCAAAAAGTATAAAATTATTTTTATAAAATCCATCGCCATAGACACGGTCCAAAGTCGTCTCAAGGCGAGTCTCGTCTTTGGTAAAATAAATATCTGTAAGGTCACTCTCTGCAATACTTTTTGTTATTTCACTAATTATTTTTACTTGGACAGGATATGCAATATTGGTATCAATATTTAGCCCGTCTTGTATTACCTGTCTGGCAAAATACTCAGTAAGTCCTTCTTCAAAAAAAGAGCTGTCGAATTTCTTCCCTTTTACATAACTTGCAAAATGGAGATATTCATGGGTGAGTGTTTCGTAATAATCAACAACTGCGTGAGGATTGGATGTTTGTAAATCAATTTTTATCGTGTCATCCGGCTCGAATACTCCAAGCTCGGAAGGTATATTGTCGGTTGCGACTGCCAAAATACTTTTTTGCTGAGCAAAAACTTCCTTATAATAATTGTAATTTGCCAGTTGGTCTTTATCATCTTGTAATTTTTTTTGAATCCCTGCAATGGCCGTATCAGAGGTTGTAGACGCAGTATCTAAAGTGTCCAGTATACTTTTACAATCCGCAACATCATTGGCATGATAAAATACACCATCGCGATATGCTCCTTTGTCCATACATGTATTGTACTGGGTTTCTATTTTGTTGGACGCAGTGAGCGCTTGCTGCTGCTTTAGTGTTATTTTGCTATTGTCCTGTGTAATGGACGCCGAAATTGAGCTTATTTGCTGGTCGATTTTCCCAAGTGCCTCATCCACTTTTCCCAGCTTTGCGCTTGCATCTTTCTGTCGAAATGCTATGTACTGATTGTTTTGCATAATACGTATTGTAGGATTGGATTTTATGCGCCTGAGTGGAAAATAATGCTGGACCAAAGAATATCCCACAATAGGACTAATGGTTTGGAAATCCGGCGCATCAAGCTTGGTAATAATAAGTGTATTGTCGACAAGCAGCATGCTTAAGGGGTGCTTACGAATTGGGAGTATAAGAAAGCTTGGGATAGATGATAAGAATGTGTCTCCGTAGAGACTTGTGTTGCCGGTAATAACGCTCGCAACCGCGACGACTTCTTTGGACGCGTCTTGGTCGCTTGGCGCAACAGTTGGAGGAGCAGGATTTGTTTTGAGGGTTTGGATAATGGTCTTTTTATCTGAGACAAGACCAACAAGCGTTGGATTGATATTAATAAGTACTGCGGTACTATTTAGCTCAAGCCATGCAATCAGAAGCATGAGCGCAAAAGCGAGAAATAACCCCACAATTAGAGCTGAAAAAATCTGAAAAACAGAGGTAGAGATATGATGATGGAGTGGATTCCGGCTATCAAATCGGAATGTGCGAAGAGATAGTAATGCAAGAATAACAAAACCAATAATGAATAAGGAAAAATTGTTAAGGATAAAAAGTATCTGGGTAAAAAGATACGAGAGCAAAGGATTTTGCGCGATATGTACTCCATGTGCAAGAAATGCAATACACATGAAGCAAATGGTAATGAGTGTTATAAATAAAGACATAGGTTGCGATTTAAGATTCAGGATTTAAGATTTAGGATTTAAGATTCAAGAAATATTTAGACTTTGTAATTAACCCTTGTAGAAGTTGATGGGTTTTATTTGCTTGAGTCATTAGTTGATCAAAGTTATTTTGACTTTGATAACCAACATCTTTCGAAATAAGAAGCTGATTCTTTAACTCTGTGAGCGATCCCTGTGCAAGATAATAAAACTGTATTTTCTCTTTATAGCCTTGTCTTCCAAAGCCCTCTGCGACATTGCTGGTTATGGATGACGCAGCTCTTCTCATCTGATCAACAAGTGAATATACTTCTTGTTTTGGAAATGATTGTGTTATTTTATATACAAGTAGCACTAACTTGTGGCCTTCTTGCCAAACAAGCAAATCCGTAAATTCTTTTATCTTATCTGTCATATTTTGAATCTAGCTTTCATTCATGAATCTTAAATCCTAAATCTTAAATCCTAATTTTGAATCTAGCTTTCATTCATGAATCTTAAATCCTAAATCTTAAATCCTAGTTTACTATCCACCAGTTGAATTTCACATTTTGTCCAACTGCACTATCCAATTTCAGGGTAAAGGATTTGCCTGCATTCTTCATATCTATCCAGTAGCGAATAGCCGGACTGTAGTCTCCATTAAAGGTAATGTAGATAAGAGAATTTTTGGTTACCGAAGTGGTGAGAATGGTAATGCTATTTGAGCCTTTCACAACTTCTCCAACTCCAGCAGACGCGGAAAGGACACCCGAGCTACTGGCCGTTGTGTCTGTGGTAACAATATTCAATTTCTGGGTATTGATAACACTTGCATTAAGAGACTGTTGTATCGTCACATTTCCGTCTAAGCCGACAAGCACTTTTCCAGACAGAATATCCAGTCCTCCCAAGCCAAGATTTTGCAGCTTTAGATTGCCGGCAATGCTATTAATATTTGCTGCGCCATCGTCTCCAAGTCCATTTATCGCAAGCAGGCCGGATGTGAAGTTGCCGGTAACACCCAGGTCGTTAAGCGTTGTGCGCCCTATGACATTAAGGACACCGGAGATTGTCGCATTTGTCGTGTCAAAATTATTTAGTCCTAATTCTGCTGCAGAAGACGCAACAAATGGAGTAAATGAAGGGATGGATACTGCAGATGGAGATGCAGATGCGCTAAGACTCGATAGGATATCTCCAACTTTTCGGGTTAGGTTGCTAATTGAAGAAGCATTTGTTGCAACAGACGTATTATTTTGGGCAAGTTGGGCAGAAAGAGATGCTTGATTTTCTTCAAGGGTTACGACTCTGCTGGTAAGCGCTTTGGATGTTGTTGCAATATTCTCCAAAGCATCTGAAAGACTGGTACTAATTGCAGTAAGTCCGTCGTCGAGTGTGCCATTTACTTCTTTGCCATTAATTTGCAGTGTGGAAGAAAGTGCAATTGATTTGCTACTTACATTGGTTACCAGAATATTGCCGGTATCGTCTGTTGTAAGATTTGCCAAAATATTCTTTGGATCTGCATAAGACACATTTACATATACTTGTATTTTGCCCATACATCCGGATGCAACAGGAGAAAGTGTATCGGCTTGGCAACTAAAGTCTTCTAAAGCTTTACCCAAGACTTGGCCTGCTTTATTTGCTTTCATTGCAACACCAGGAACTGTTGAGGAAGTAAGATAATCGCCTTTGTGAATTATGCCACCTTCGTCAGACACCTTGACAAGCGTACTTCCGGAAATTGCAACAGGGACAAAGCGGCCATTTGTTATAGCGCTTTGTGAAAGTCTTACACCGGGTTTGTCAGATACGATACCCAAAACGCCTTGGTCATATTTCCCTTGGGATTTTTGGACAAATCCTTTTGTACTCGAATCAATGGCAACCACATCAGATGCTTCAAGCGTATCATCGGAGGTAGCATAGTCTTGAGCAATAGCTTGTGTACCAGAAGTGGTAGTCAGCGTACCGCCCAAGACTGCGCTTCCAGTGGTATCGATTGAGAAGAGCTGTTGGTTACCGTTATTAGTAAATGTAAGTGTACCCGAGTCGGAAGCACTTATTTGTACACTACCAATTTTTAGATTTTGAGCACTAACATTTCCAAATGTGCCATTTGCCGAGACAACATTTGAGAATGCTTGTGAATTGGTCAAGATATTATTGTCGCGGTCTGTAAGATAATAGTCATTGGCAGCAGACAAGTCAGATGGATTGACAACACTGCCTTTTGCAACATGCAACTGTCCGTCTTTGTTGACTTCCAAATTAAATGTACCAGGGTCATTATATGTATTTTCAACCTTCATCATGACTTTGCCAACGTACACGTATGGGGCAGTATAGGTAGCTGGGACACCAGAGACATTTTGTGTTGGGATAGCAAAACATGGATGGTCACTATTGGCTCCTGTTGTGTCATAGGGCCACCTACTATTTGCTTCTTCAATACTGTTGACTACTTTACAGGTGTTGGTATCCCATGTGCTCACCGGCTCGATAATCCGTCCAACAATTTTTCCCGCATTTATTTGCTTCATACCAATACCAGGTATGTTGCTGCTGGTGATTGGGTCGCCAACATTCACTGGTCCATTAAGACTACTTACTTTCACCGGCACACGACCAGAAAGGGCAACAAGCGCACTAAGAGTGCCACTTGGGATATCTTTTCCTCCAATAATCTGACCTGGTTTGGTAGAAATAACACCAGTAGTAGCAGAATCATTGGCTGTTGTTGATCTCTTTACACCACTTATGAATGTTTCGTCTGATGTTAGAATATCTCCTGGTTGCAGGCCTTGCTGGGTAGTTGGATACAACTCAGCCAAGTCAGAAGTTGTCACCTCGGTTAAGGTGACATCCCTTCGAACAACATTGTGGCCGGCACTAGTACCGTTAGCAGAGCAGACAGTATAGGTCATTTTCGCAGCTTGAGTGGCAGATTGTACAATATTGACTGTGCCAACAACGTCTACGCCTCCACCTCCTGCAACTCCCAATGAAAATGCAGTTATTTTTTGCTCGGTGGTGCATCCATTAGTGGCACTTATATCTTGTCCATCAGATCGGAATGCAATATCGTAAAGAATTTTTTGATTTGCTGAAGCACCAGTTAATTGAACTAATACTGTTGCTTGGATCAGAATTGCACTGGTTGCTGATGAGGGAGTAATGCTGGGATGAGTGCCGTTCCAATAATCAGTTCCAGAATTAGCAACAGTAACTGTAGTAGTGGTATCGGTAAAGGTTTTAACAGCGTTAGCGCTACCGCATTCAAATCTCTTGGTGGTACTATTCCATCCAAGCTTTTGTGTAGAACCGTTACAATTGCTTAGTCCTCCGCCGGAGATACCATAGACTGGGTCAAGATTTAAAGTACCACTGATAGATGCACCCAAAGTATAGCTTCCAGCACCATTGGTGATATTTCCAATGGTTACCTTGCCCGAAGCAGTTGCGATATTTATATCACCAGTATTTGCGTCTCCGATAAATAGCGATCTCTTATTGGTCGTGGCAATGGTGTTATTAAAGCTACCAGTTGCAAATGTGAGATTAGCAGCAAAGGAAGCAGTAGGTGTCCCAGAATTGTTGTTGATAAATGCAAAATTTGCACTTGCAGTTGAAGTGCCGCCTCCAATAAGAAGGTCCTGAGATGTTATTTTTGCAGTTATTAATCCACTTGCTGAATTCCATGGGTTTGCTCCGACGGCAAATCCGCAGTTGGATGAATTTTGAATACAAATCGTTCCTGCTTCATCAGGAAGGTTGATGGCTCTTGCTACTGATGCCAAAGAACCAAGTGTAACAGCTGAAGTTTGTGTTCCGTAGAATTGAATATTGCCTGCATTGTTAATGACAAATTTAGTTGCACCTGATTTGGAAGCAGTAAAGATGTCGCCAACTCCTGACTGATCGATAACAAATGCTGCAAAAGATGTTTTGGCGGATGCAGATGCGGAAGGTTGTGTTCCACTTTGTGCTGACCCAAAGATGTGGAAATTTGCTGAAGCGGTTGATACTCCTCCGATAAGCAAATCAACAGTTGAGATGGTTGGATAAATGGCTCCTTGGTTGCTTGAAGTCCACCAGTTGGTTGGATCTCCAAAGCTACAGCTACCCCAAGATGGTGCGCCGGCTCCGCCTGAAGAGAGACATTGTCCAGCACTGCCTGCTGCTGAGATTTTCAATGCTCCACCACTGCCTGCGTAGAAAGCACCTCCAGGTGTATTCAGATTGGCAAAAATAATATCACCGGTAGATGCATCCCCGATAGTAAGAGAATGCTTATTCGTTGTTGTAATCGTGTCGCCTGTAGCGAGATTGAAGGTAAGATTGCCAGCGATAGAAGCAGTTGGTGTACCTACACCAGCATTGTTGATAAATGCAAAATTTGCAGAAGCAGTGGATGTGCCACCGATGAATAGGTCAAGGGTTGAAATAGTCGGATTGATTGTCCCGGGATTGGTGCTTGTCCACCAGTTGGTTGGGTCTCCAAAGCTGCAGCTTCCCCATGATGGCGTGCCATTACCATAGTCAAGACATTGGTTAGAGGATCCGGCAGCAGTCTGAAGGAGAATGCCTGAAGAATTTGCATAAAAGATGCCACCCGCATTTGTAAATTGAGGAAGCTTAATATTTCCCGTGTTTGTTGTGTCACCAATTTGTAATGTTTGTTTATTGGTGGTTGCTAATATACCTGCACTATTAAGTGTGATATTTCCAGAGATAGACGCTGTTGGTGTACCTGCGCCAATATTGTTAAGGAATGCAAATTTTGCACTATTACTTGCTGTTCCTCCAAGAAGCAGGTCATCGGTAATATTTTTTGGAGCAACTGCACCAAAGTTTTCTTGCCAATATTGAGTATTTCCAGGACAAGAGCCGTTGGTATTGGTAACAATACCATTGGTGGTATTGAAACAAGAAATACCAGTTGCTGTTTGGCCAATATTACTGCCAAGTGTAAGATTGCTGCTTCCGGTTAGGTTAAGGTTAATATTTCCGGTTGTTGCAGTACCTAGTGTTAGAGTTTGCCTGTTGGTTGTACCGATATTGCCATTAGCATCAATAGTAATTGCAGGATTCACAGTGCCTGCTGAAATAGAAGCGGTTGGAGTACCTGCGCCAATATTGTTAATAAAGGCAAACTTTGCAGATGCAGTAGATGTGCCACCAAGAAGGAAATCATCGGTAATATTGGTTGGAGAAAGAGCGCCACTGTTTCTCTGAATCCAACCAAATATTCCAGACGTTGCATTAGCATAGACATTGCCGGCAACTTCAAGTTTGCCTGAGATATAGAGATCGTTTGCAGTATTCAGACTATTCCCGGTTGTCCCAGTACCAATACGGTTATATGTTGTTGTTGTTGTACCATTAAGCTGAAGAATACCATTTGTTGCGGTAATCAAATTTGTTCCAAAGATAGAGCCAAATGGTGTGCCACTGGAGCCGATATTATTTGACGTAGAGCTTGAAAGGATTGTCCCTGTTGCAGTGTATGCACCAATTTGAAGTGTTCCGTTAGATGAGATAAGGTTGGTCCCTGAAGAGAAAGTAATACCTGCATTGTTTCCAGATAGTGTAAGACTGCCTCCGAGTGTTGTGAGTCCTGTACCTGTTGTGATTGCTGCATTATTGGTTGTATTCAAATTGAGTTTGGTCGAACTGTCAATGACAATATTGCCGGTATTTGCTCCGCCCAAGGTAAGGGTTGTTGCTTTGTAAGTCTGGATATTTCCATTGGCATCAATGCTAATCGCAGGTCCTGTCTGTGCAGAGATACTAGCTGTTGGTGTACCTGCGCCAATATTATTTATAAATGCAAACTTTGCAGATGCAGTAGAGATGCCACCAAGCAACAAATCGTCTGTGATATTTGCAGGGGAGAGTGCGCCGCCATTTCTTTGTATCCACCCAACAGTGCCAATTGTGCCAGTCTCAACAAGGTTGCCATCGACAAAGAGATTGCCATTCACTTCAAATTTACCACTCACAAATAAATCACTTGCGGTGCTAAGATTTTGCGATGCAGTCCCTGTGCCAATACGATTATATGACACAGTTGTGAGGCCACCTGTTTGTAAAACACCAAGTCCTGCAAAGTCACCCGATTTGTCTATTCTAAATTCAGGTGTTGCCCCAGCGCTTGCAGTAAAGAGATCTCCTGCACCATTATCAATGACCATTAAGGCTGCTTGTCCACCAGCATTTGGAGAGACCAAGACTGTTCCATTGCCAGAGTTACTTCCAAGAGTCAAATTACTTCCAGATGCTGATTTAATGGTCAGTGCACCGGAATCAGTAATAGTATTTGTCCCAAAAGTATCTGTCCCAGCAACGGTATTGACTGCAAAAGTGCCTACACCTGCATTAGAAATTCTTGTGGTTGAATTAAGTGTCAAATTTCCACCTGTAATGGCAACATCTCCATTCGTGACAGTAAGTCCATTGTTTCCAGTAATTAGTCCAGAAGAGGTAAAGGTACCTGCTCCTGTAAGATTTGCTCCACTTGCAGTCAGTGCAGTAGATCCTGCAGAGGAGATGACCACATTTCCAGTATTTGCTCCGCCCAAAGTCAGTGTAGTTGCTTTATAGGTCTGGATATTCCCATTGGCATCGATACTAATTGCAGGGCCTGTCTGTGCAGAAATACTGGCTGTTGGAGTACCATTGTTTACATTAATAAATGCAAATTTTGCACTTGCAGTAGACGTGCCACCAACCAAGAGGTCAACTGTTGTATTTTTTGGATTGAGTGCACCATTATTTTGGTCCCAGTAGAGCGTTCCAACTGCAAATCCACAGGTGAGAGAGCTTTGGATACAAATGGTGCCTCCTGCTGCAGGGAGTGTAAATATTTGCGCATTAGTTGCAGCAGAATTAATTGTTGAGAATGCAGAAGACTCGCCTCCGGCAAATACAATATTGCCAATGTTATTTACCGTAAACTTTGTTGCTCCCGATGCAGATGCAGTGAAGATATCATTATTTCCTTGTTTATTCACAATCAATGCTGCCTGTCCTCCTGCATTTGGTTGGATAAGGACAGTACCATTACCACTACTCTGACCTAAGACAATATTGCTAGATCCTTGAGAAAGCAGAGTGAGCGCAGCATTATTTCCTGCTTTGGTCTGAATGGTACTATCTGCTCCATTTCCAATCGTCTCTGTTATTCCATTAATAACAACTGTTCCACCAAGCGTATTGGTACCTGAGGAAGTCTGGAATGTTCCGCTGCCATTAAAGACTGTTGTTGGATTATTTCCACCATTCCCAAAGACAAGACTGGTTGCATTGGTATTGCCAATATTCACTATAGCACCTGCACCATTCCCATTGGTATCAAGTGTAAGTGCATTATTTGTAGCAGATTTAATAGTAAGAGGGCCTGAGTCCAGAATAGTATTGGTAGTAAATGTCTGAGAACCAATAGTAGTACCAGTGATAAAGCTACCTACGCCTGCATTAGTAAGACGAGTGGTTGTCCCAAGGACAAGGTCACCACTATTGGTAACCGTAAATTTAGGTGTTGCTCCACTACTTGCAGTAAAGAGATCTCCTGTACCGTTATCAATAACCATTAAGGCTGCTTGTCCACCAGCATTAGGATTTACTTGTACATTTCCGTTGCCAGTATTACTCCCCAGAGTCAAATTACTTCCAGATGCAGATTTAATAGTGAGTGCACCACTATCTGCAATAGTATTGGTACTAAAGGTTTGAGACCCAATAGTCGTACCAGTGATAAAGCTACCTACACCACTATGGTCAATTCTGGTTATTCCATTCAAAGATAGGACACCAGCAGTAATCGCAACATCTCCTGCTGAGACCAGTAGTCCTCCAGAAGTAATAGTTTCTCCACCAGAGGCAACGGTAAGCGTAGTTACTGTTGGACCAGTTGCAAAGACAACTCCTCCACCTGTCCCTGTTTCATCAGAGAGAATAGAGGCAAGTTCTGAAGAGGTTGCTGCATTTGCTGAGGTAGTAAGATTCTTACTTCCATCAGTTACTACAAAAGAAGATGCAGCAAGACCTGAGAGAGTGACTCCTGTTGCCGAAACATTGCCAGTATTTGAGACAGTAAATTTGGTCACACCAGATGCAGATGCGGTAATAAGGTCTCCACTATTCGTGTTATTCACAATAAGTGCAGCATTGCCACCAATGCCACCGGATACTGAAAGCGGAGCAATTACATTTGCAGTAGAGCCAATCTTGACTCCCGAATCAAAGTCAGAGGTAAGGATGGTATTGCCACTTCCTAATGCAGTAATGGTAAGGTTGTTATTACCTGTAGTAGTGATATCAGGAGTGACTCCACCTTGGAGTGTCAAGACACCTCCATTGAAATTGGTTGTGCCTGTTGTGCCGATTGTGCCAAATCCTAGTATGGTATTGCCTGATGAAGCAGCTGAGATATTGCCAATACCGGTGATAGCTTGACTAGCACCAGTTATCCCGCCGTCAAGGGTATATGCGCCAAGATGTAAGGTTCCGCCAGTTGCTGAGATAGTATTTGTTCCACCACCATTGAATGAAATACTTGCCCCACTTGTAGTCAAGTTATTTGTAGCAGAGGCAACACTCGTTGTAGAAGTTGAGGACCCAAGGGTTAGGGTACTACTACTTCCTGGCTGGATGGTGAGTCCGGTATTTGTTGACGTCGAGATGGTTGGGGTTGCACCTGCAAAGGTTAAGGTTGTGCCATTGAGTGTATCTGAATTGTATTTACCGGCAGTAATATCACCATTGTTAGCAACGGTAAAGTTGCTACTGGTTATGTAATTGGTGTCAAATGTTCCCGCAAGATTGATGCCATTGATAACATTTGTTCCGTCAATATGTACTGCATCGGTTACTTTTATCGTTCCACCGGTTGCCGTATCTGCATTAACAAGATCAAGAAGAGAAGCAACAGATGTATCAGTAAGAGTGTTATCATTTTGCGTGACTTTGATTCTCACAATATTCTCATTGGCAGTTGTTATACCGGAGGCTGGGTTGTGCGTATAGTCAAGTGCTATACCAGTGTATGAATTGGTATTATTCACTGTTGATTGCGCATTGGTGAGTGCGATAGCAATAGGATTAATTGCAACGTCTGTTGTCGGAGTATTCGTTGCTGAAACATTAAGAATTTTTCCTGTTGTGAGGGAAGTATCGGAAATTGAAACGCCATTTGTCGTTGTCGCGTCAGATGTAATTGCTGCGGTACCGGATGTCTGGGTAAAGCCGGTGATATTTGACAAAGTACCGGTTGCTGAGAGTCTTTGTGTACCTCCGGTTGCCAAATTGCCGGAATTATCTACAACAAATTTATCAGCAGCAGAAACTTGGAGTTGGAGGAGATTTCCACCTGCAGTGTCATTGATAAAGATGGAAGGATTGGCAGATGTATCTGCATCTGCACTCGATGGTGCTAAGGAGACAAATCCTTTTGCCCCACCTGATCCATTGGTACAGGTAGCCAATTGTTGTGACGCATTCAAACAGACATAGCTTGTCCCAGTTGTCCCGGAAAGTGCTCCAACCTGGAAGACATTTGAAGTACCAAGTTTGACAAGATTTGCCGAACCGCTATCAAGCGTCAAAGATTGATTGTTTGTGGAAATAGATGGGGTTGTGCCGGTGAGAGACACATTGCCTCCTGCAGTAATTGCACCTGCCGAAGTAACCGTGAAGTTGGCAGATTTTACAATATTGTCATATCCAGTACCAACATTTAAGGCATTAAAGGTGTTATTGGCAATAGTTGTTACATTCGGAAGATTAAGTGCATTCAGCGTATTTGCATTACTATTACTATTGGTTGCGCCTGTTGGCGTAACAGAAAGACCATTCACTGTTGTTGAAGTACTGGAGCTATTCGCGTTGGTAAAGGTAAGATTGGCTAGCTTGGAAGCATCGGTGGTAAATGACGAATCAGCAAGAGAGAAGACAGATCCGGATGTTGCCGCGGATGTGATAGAGGCAGTGCCGGAATCTTGAGAATATCCGGTGGTATGTGAAATAGCACCTGCGGACGTGACATCCCAAGAAGAGGAATCAATAGCAACAGTATTTGAATTATTTCCAATTGTTGTTACGCCAGTGGTGGAGAAGGTGGTAAATGCACCTGTCCCAGGATTGGTTGCACCAACAGAGGTAAAGTGAGCGTCGCCTACACCGGATACTGCCCACTGTGCATCATTAAGCTGAAGGTCTGAGCCTGAGGACGCGCCGATAATAATAGTCCCACCAGCAGAGTTACCAATAGTAGTATTGGCAGTACCTGAGGTATTGATGGTAGTTGCACCGGTATCGGCAAATCCACCTGAAGCAGTTAATAGTCCGGCTGAAGTAATAGCGCCTGAGCCTGATGTTAAGATATTACCTGGTGTTGTAACATCTCCAGATGTGAGCGCGACACCTGTTGCGCCGGTAATCGCACCATTTTTATCTATAACCAGAGACGGAGTTTTCAGGAAATTGCTGTAGCCTGTTGTAGATGCGAAATTAATACCATTGGTCGTATCTGAGCCGCCAAGTGCGCCTCCTGCAGCAAAATTAACCACATTTAAGGTATTTGTAAGTGAGGAAGGACTCGTGGTATTTGTAGGCGTAATCTTTATCCCATTCACGCTTACACCTGCTGCTGCATTATTGTTGGTGAAAGAAAGTACCTGTCCACTGTCATTGTTGGTTGCAGTCGCGTACGTCTGAGACAGTATTCCGGATGCAATTGTGAAGTTTTTGCCTGAAGCAACCGTTGTATCGCCGCTGAGTGTATTTGCACCGGTTGATGTAGTAAAGGTGCCAGAGCCGTTAAAAGAGTAGGTTGGGTTAGTAGTCGTATTTCCAAATACTTCTGCAGTTGCACTTGTTGTGCCGATATAAATTGTACCAACTCCTCCTGTATCCAGACCCAGAGAGGTTGCACCAGTTGTTGTAATAGATAGATTTCCAGAATCAGTAATGGTATGCTGGCCGAAAGTTTGAGTGGAGTTATTGAATGATGCTCCATTGAGTGTATTTGACGTTGCAGCAGTAAGTGCCCCAGCCGAAGTAACAGTAAAGTTGGCACTTTTAATAAGATTGTCATAGCCAGTCCCAATGTTGATTCCATTGATTGTGTTATTAGAGGCAGTATTGGCATTGGCTAAATTAATTGCATTTAATGTATTTGCGTTGGTATTTGAATTTGTTGTTGCAGTTGGGTTTACTGTCAGGCCATTGACCGTTGTTGCAGTAGAGGTAGTATTTGCATTCGTAAATGTGAGGCTTTGCAATGAAGAAGCATCAGACGTGAATGAGGAATCAGTAAGAGCCAGTGCAGTGCCTGATACTTGGGTTGATGTGATGGTCTGGGTCGGTTGTGTACTGGTTAAGACTGTACCGCCGGATGTTGATGGGAAATTAAAGGAAGTGCTATCTGTACCGCTTAAGGTAAGAGTTCTATTTACAGTAAATGTTTTGCCCGCACCAAGGGTTAGGGTTCCTGTCCCGGTGGTAATGGTATTACCATTCACTGTTGCAAAAACCGCGGCACCTGCACCACTTACCGACCATTGTGCATCATTAAGCTGAAGGTCAGAGCCAGATGAAGCGCCTATTATAATAGTACCTCCTGAGGAATTGCCAATCGTTGTACTGGCAGTACCTGTGGTATTGATGCTTGTTGTTCCGGCAACCACTAGGCCTGTCGCGCCGGAGATTGCGCCTGATGCGTCAATTGTAATATTTGGTGTTGAAAGGAAATTGGTAAATCCTGCACCGCCTGAATTGGTAATTTTAATAGCAGATCCTACAGTGGTAACGCCCGCGCTTGCAGTATCAGCATTATCTAGTAGCAGTAACGAAGCAACATTGGTATCTGTCGTGTTTGACGTTACTTGGTTTTGAATTCTCACTGCATTTTCCGTATTGCCTGCAACCGCTGGATTTTGCGTGAATCTAACGTCGACACCGTTGATAGTAGTAGCAGTACCACTATTTACATTAGTAACGTCAAAGATAATAGGACTTACAGGTCCTGCTGCAGCTGGATTTGAAGAAGCGACAACATCCAGCAACGTGCCGGTTGTCAGAGAGCTATCAGAGAGTGCAACAACATTGCCGGTTGCAGTTGCTGAAGTAATAGAAGCAGTGCCGGAAGTCTGAGCATATCCGGTGATACCGGTAATAGAGCCTCCACTTGTTATACCCCATTGATTGGAAGCAATTGCAACAGTGGCATTACTATTGCCAATTGCCACGGCTCCAGTTGACGTGCCGTTTGCAATATTCACAGGGAAGTTGGACGAAACATTGAGATTGACTGCTGCTCCAGTGACAGTTGCTCCATTATTTCCAGTTATCAGTCCACTTGAGGTAAAGGTTCCACTACCGGTCAGATTTGCTCCACTTGCAGTCAAAGCAGTAGAACCATTAGAGTTGAGTGCCACATTTCCAGTTGATGCTCCTCCCAGTGTCAGGGTCTGTGCATTGGTTGTCCCAAGGTTACCAAGTCCTGTTAAGAAGGTAGTATTGTTAGACAGATTTCCAGAGAGAGAAGCAGTAGGTACTCCGGATGCAACATTCTCAAAGGCAAACTTTGCACTACCGGTAGCAGTACTTCCCAGGAGGAGATCATCAGTTATGTTAACAGGTGAGATAACACCCAAGTTTCTCTGCCAGAAATTAGTCAACACATTGCCTTGGCTACTGATTGTCCCAGAACAGGCAAGATTTCCATTACTATTTGTAATAGTACAACCGCTGCCTGAGCTTATTCCTCCGGCAATATTAACATCTCCTGTATTAGATCCTGCAATATTCACCCCTCCTGTTGATACTCCACCAATATTCACAACACCAGTTGATCCTGCATCGATAGCAAGATTTGATGTTCCACCAGCGGTAATAGATCCATCTGCGACAAATCCAAGAGAATTTGTTGTAGTAGCAATGGTGTCTAAAGAAGTGACATTTGAGATAGCATGTGCATTGATATCGACGCCATTAATGGTGTTGCTTGTTGCAGCAGTAATACCTCCGTTATTACTTACCGTAAACTTCGTCTGTCCACTGGCTGAGGCAGTGAAGAGGTCACCACTATTATTGTTATTCACAATCAAAGCAGCATTACTTCCAATTCCTCCTGAGACAGAGAGAACAGAGGGAGTATTTCCTGCAGATCCAACATACACTCCAGTGTTAAAGTCAGAGGTAAGGATGGTATTCCCAGTCCCTAGCGCAGTAAGCGTAAGATTATTTCCTGCTGCACTGGTAATACTCAGAGGTCCACTATCTGCAATAGTATTGGTACTAAAGGTTTGAGACCCAATAGTCGTACCAGTGATAAAGCTACCTACACCTGCATTTGTCAAGCGAGTGGTTGTTCCAAGGACAAGGTCACCACTATTGGTAACCGTAAACTTAGGTGTTGCTCCACTACTTGCAGTAAAGAGATCTCCTGTACCGTTATCAATAACCATTAAGGCTGCTTGTCCACCAGCATTAGGATTTACTTGTACATTTCCGTTGCCAGTATTACTCCCCAGAGTCAAATTACTTCCAGATGCAGATTTAATAGTGAGTGCACCACTATCTGCAATAGTATTGGTACTAAAGGTTTGAGACCCAATAGTCGTACCAGTGATAAAGCTACCTACACCACTATGGTCAATTCTGGTTATTCCATTCAAAGATAGGACACCAGCAGTAATCGCAACATCTCCTGCTGAGACCAGTAGTCCTCCAGAAGTAATAGTTTCTCCACCAGAGGCAACGGTTAATGCATTGCTTGCGGTTATCAGTCCACTTGAGGTAAAGGTTCCACTACCGGTCAGATTTGCTCCACTTGCAGTCAAAGCAGTAGAACCATTAGAGTTGAGTGCCACATTTCCAGTTGATGCTCCTCCCAGTGTCAGGGTCT